>Ga0067045_1002596_pt1 | contig 68608 bp, 64 predicted proteins | sample TerdegcTABiofilm_FD_59184 | JGI IMG/M metagenome (GOLD analysis project Ga0067045, IMG submission 59184) | Combined Assembly of (Gp0054472, Gp0054536) Wastewater bioreactor microbial communities from Singapore -Terephthalate degrading...
ACTCGTCCAGGCCTGCCTCCCCGGCGATCTCGCGCGCGAACTGCGCGATGTGGATGCGCAGCCGATCGGGCGTGTCCAGGCCGGCGTCGATGTACCAGACGTCGGAGATCGGATAGAGTCCGCCGGCTTGCACCGGGATGGACTGCAGCACGCTCGCCGAGAAGTCGGGCGGCAGCGCATCGCCCAACTGGTCGGCGACCATGCGCTGGATCGATTGGAGCCGTTCTGTCGTCGGTGCTGGCGAGACGATGTGCTCGCGAAGCAGATCGCCCGGTGCGGCCGGCTGGCTTCCCGTGGCCGCTTCGCCAACCGCCGTGTCGTCGTGGCGCAAGGTGGGCTCGGACGCCGGAGGGCTGGCGGGTGGAGGACCGGCCGCCGCTGCAGGCGTGGCGATGGACGATGCTGCGCCCGGCGGAGTCGGCGTGCCGGCGGTGGGCGAAGGCAACGCCGGCTGCGCCGCAGGTGGCGTCGGGTCACTGACCAGCGCCCGGTGGCGGCTTTCCGATTCGGTCAGGTCCAGCGCCAGCACGTCGTAGCCGATGCCCAGCAGCTCGGACATCTGGCCGATCAGCTCGTCTTGCACGCGCTGCGGCGCGAACTCGTCGCCCTGCGTGTCGAACTGCGCCAGCACCTCCTGAAAAAAGCTGTCGAAGTCCAGCGGCAGCGAGCGGTCCTTGGCGTAGTGCTCCCAGGTGCGTTTGCAGGCCGTGCGCATGACCGACAGCCGCTCGACCTGGTGGCGCCCCAGGCCGCCATAGAGCACAGTGGGAATGGCGGGCAGCAGGTAGCGCACCGCGTCGGCCATGCGGGTGATGTGCGACCGCTGGACGGGGAAGCCATCGGCCGCCAGGCGGCGGGCCAGTTCCGACTGGCTCAGGGCGGCGCCGCTCTCCTGCTCGTAGAACTCCCGTGCTTTCTCGACGCCGAGCGCGCGCTCGATGAACGTGAGGCCGCCGCGCAGTTCGTTCTCGGCAAGATGCCCGGTCAGCGCGACGATTTCACCGCGCTCCGGCCATGGTCGGAACAGACACGATATGCGGAAGAAGCGTTCTTCCTTGGTCTCCGACCAGAGTTCGCGCAGGATCGCCAGNCGCGTGTTGCCGCCGTTGCGGATGATGTAGTGGTCCNCGCCGGGCCNGCGCGTGATNGCCGGCGCCGCGTCCAGGCCGCGCTCGCGGATGGANGCCTTGATTTCCTCGTAAGCCGGGTTGCGCTTCATGCGCGGGTCATGGTCGTAGGGCCGCAACTGGTCCAGCGTCACGACCATGGGCGTGTCCGCGATCGGGTCGCTCAAGGCCGTAGCCGCTGGGCCGCTGCGCTCGAAGCCGGCCGCGAGCAGCTTGCCTGCCATGTCCTGCGAGGTCATGTCAGCCATGGCCGCACCCCTCGCAGTCCCCACGACCGCCGGCCGGCGCCATGCGGGCCTCTCGCTCGGCGCGGCGGATCTGCGCACGGGCGTTCAATTCGGCCCGGTGGTCACTCGCTGTCGAACTCGTGTAGATCGCCGCGCAGCCGGCCTTGGTGAACTTGAGGTGCCCGCCCGGCGTGCGCTTGACGTGCCAGCCCTCACCGACCGCGAACTCGATCAGGGCGCGCAGCCGCTTGTGGCCGCGGGCCAGCTCATGTGCGTTCGCCATGGGGCCTCCCAGGATCAAGAGGTCGCTGCGGGCGGCCGGATACTTGAGCCAGTCGGTCCTGCCATTGCGGGAACAACTCGCTGGCGAGCGCGCGCATCGTGTCGAGCGCGGCAGGGGCGACTCTGCCGGGCGGCTGGCGGTGCTCGACCCGATGCACCGGCAGGCCGCGCGTTGCGGCACGTGGATACGCTTCTATGGCCGGCACGTCGGTGGCGAGCACGCGGATGCCGGCGCTGTCCTGGAACAGGTCGCGCAGGGCCTGCTGGATCAGCCGTGCGTTGGCGGACACCGGGTGGACGCGGTTGATGAGCAAGTGCAGCGGCGGCGGTTCGATACCCAGGTGCCGGTACGGCGCAATGTCTTCGAGCAACTGCATGGTGCCGCGCCGCAGCTCGCGTGCCGCGAGGATTTCCGGCGTGACGGGCGACAGCGCGAGATCGGAGGCGAGCACCGCCATCTCCAGCAGCACGGAACGCGCGCCCTGGGTGTCGATCAGCACCAGGTCGTAGAGGGGAGCAAGTGCTGGCAGCAGATGCCGCAACCGCAGGCGGCCATCCGGCGCATGCAGCAACAACGTGTTCAGCTCGCCCCGGTGGTCGTTGGACAGCACCAGGTCCAGGCCCGCGATGATCGTGCGGGACACGAGCTGGCCAAGGTCGCGCTCGTTGAAGGCCAACAGCTCATAGATGCCGCCCGGCGCGCGCTGGGTCAGTTCGTAGTAGGAGGACAAGGTGGGCTGCACGTCGAGATCGAGCAGCAGCACGCGCAGGCCCGCGTCCGCGGCGAGCCCGCCCAGGTTGGCGGCCGTCGTGGTCTTGCCGACGCCGCCCTTCGTTGAAATGATGGACACGACCTGCATGGCGCTCTCCGGCTGGGAATGGGAAGTCCGCGGGAGAGCGGGTCAGGTCCGGTGGTTGAGGCGCTCGGCGATCCACTGGTCGATTTCGATCGAATCCCAGCCGACAGCGCGCACGCCCAGGCGCAGCGCCTGAGGGAACTGGCGCTTCTTCATCAGGTTGTAGATGTGGGCGCGTTTGAAGCCGGACTTCGCTTCGACTTCATCGAGCCGCAGGATGCGGCGCTCGTTCGGCGGGAGTACAGGGGTCTGCGACATGGCGGTCACTCCTGAACGCTCGGTGGCGTTTGTTGGCGTGACCTCTATTCAATAGACCTGGCTGCGGAAAGACATTGCAAATGCAATCTCCGCGATTGCACATACAAGCTGGATAACCTCATGCGCTTGCGCTACGAACGTACCTCTTAGCGTTGGCGAACTTTCCGTTTAAGGTGCGCTCAGTGATGCCCATGGTGCCGCCGTAGTGGGCGACCAATGCAGAGACAAGGGCCTCCTGCGTTTTGAAGCTGGAATAGGGCACGCCTGAAGGCGACTGGCTCAGCATCAGCGTCAACATCCCTCCAATGATGTTGAGATAGGTCGTTTCCGCCCGTTCGCTGATCTCGCATTGCTTGGATGCCAACAGCACCGAGGATTGCTTGAGTAGCGTGTCGTGCTGCTCCTGCAGTTCTCGCATCTCACGTCGGGCTTGTTCAAGCGCGGCCTGAAGGGCCAGCCGCTCCACGAGGATCGCCTGTCCTGTTTCCATGGTGATGAAAGGATGCGCCATGCGTTCGCCACGGCTGAACAGAAATCCTGGCCGGTGCTCGGGATAGTGGGTGCGCATCCAGCGTTTTAGATCGACATGGCGAACAGTCAGATCCAGAGAATTGAGCAGCTTCGGATCATTGAGCGTGATCCCGTTCTTGCCGTAGGGCAGCTCTCCGTTGAGGATGCCGTCATAGATACGTTCCGAGTGCAGCCGGCACTCATTCCATCGAGGGCAGTTCAGCGACCGAGGCAGGACACGCGGTGACGCGATCGTGGCCAGGATCATCGGGAGATACCGCAGCAACCCAGCCCATCGGATGGCCGCCTCGATGGGACGATAGAACACCTTTGATGTTGAAATGTCCTTGTGCATGTCTTCGTCTCCTTTCGGGTGCGCTACATCACCGGCTCCTTTCTTGCCCAAGGGCTGTTGTGTCGTTATGGCCTGCGACGGACGCTTGAGGCGATGCCCTAAGCGAAGGCGGAGGAGGCCATTGGCGTCCGCCGCAGGTGGCCTTGTCTTGCTTGATATGCAAGAATCGATCAGTTGCCGGCCCATCGAGCGATGAGGACGCAAGCTCGATATTGGCGCTCACGGTACCAGCGTCATAGGTGGCGCAAAGCCCATCAAGACCGATTTGGTATGGTCTGATATCCAGACGGTTCAAGACCAGCGAGTTGAAGCGTTCGACGCCCCTACGTCCAGTTGGTGACTGGAAATCAGCGGTTAGTGATGCATCGCTCCACATGCTGATATATCGACAAAGTATCTGCCGCAGTACCAGTGACCCTGCCAGGTTGCCCCAGCACATAGGAGACGGAGATGGCTGAACATTCCCATGAACATCAACATCACACATCCGGTCAGATGGGTAAGCACGGCCGACCATACGCCAAGTTCTGGGTGAACATGGTGTTGGGCCTCGTCGTCATGTACTTCGTAATGTTCAGCATGATCGACGGCGCCAGGGACTTCAGAAACAATCTCAACATGCTCTACATGGCGGTCACTATGTGGGCGCCAATGGGCATCTTCATGCTAGCGACAATGCCCGGCATGTTTCCAAACCGGCGGCTCAATCTCGTGCTGTACGGCTTGTTTGCCGTTCTCACACTCGGTTCTTTTGCCGCGACCCGTGCTCAAACCGGAATCGGCGATCGACAGTTCATCGCGTCTATGGTCCCGCACCATTCGGGAGCGATCCTCATGTGCCGCGAGGCGCAGCTCTCAGATCCGGAACTCGTCAACCTATGCCAAGCGATTTCCGATGGCCAGCGCGCGGAGATCGAGCAGATGAACCGGATTGCTGCACGCCTTCGTTGAGGCTGGCTGCCACTACACTGGCGCCGCGTTGCGCTCCGGCGAAGTTAGCCGCAGCGATGTAAAGATGAGTACTTGCGGTGTTCCGATGCCGGCGGTTGTGTCCTACAGCCGTCCAGGTGCCAGGCAGTCCACGCGACACCACCCCGCGCTGCCTGCGGAGCGAGCGCAAGTCATGATCGTCGCAAGTTGGAGTTCGATAGCGAACCCGCTCAGCAGCTGGACGCATCAGGCGTAACGACGGGTGGATGGATCATCCTTGGACGCTGGTGGAAGTGGTTGGATGAACTTTGTTGCCGAGGGCGAAAAACAAGGCTATAATTGAGTTCTTCGCTGATCACCACAGTGGAGAAAGTGATTGGGAAACAGAGACTTAGCGCTCTAGTGCATGACTCGTTTCCCGCTCCATATCCGAAAAAGGGAAGCTCCGGCTTCCCTTTTTTTCTGGCCACGCCAAGTGATGCCTGCTCCGAAGGGTTGACGCGACCTGCGACAATGCTTGCGGGCCCCGGTGGTGAAACTGGTAGACACAGCGGACTTAAAATCCGCCGCCTCTAACCGGGCGTACCGGTTCGATTCCGGTCCGGGGCACCACGGCATCCTGCGCTAGGTTTTTTCCGGTTTCACCGGTACAGTGAGTTTCCATGACCCGATACAACGCCCCCTTTGAAATCCATGTGCATGGCGATGTGTCGCTGCGCGAGGATGTGGCGTACGAGCAGATTCAAGAGGCGCTCAAGCCCCTTTGGCAGTACGCGGGCGCCCGCTCTCTGGCCGCTGCGGCCGAGAGTGCCTATGAAGATGAACCCGGCATCCGGTTCGACGCCGGAGACCACTTGCTGCAGATCTGCTGGACCGTCCCGGGTGACGAAGACTTCCGTCAGGTGATCGAGGATGCCTGCATGGGTCTCAACGAGATTGCGGCTGCAGGAGCCCCCCTGGAGGTGTCTTTCTACGATACCGAGTTCGACGAGGACGAAGCGCCCGAGGATGCCGAGGCCCGTGACGATTTCATGATGTGTTTCGTCGGGCCGACACCCGCTGCCATCATGCAGGTCCAGCGTGATCTGCTGGTCCAGGATGTGGTGCATGTCATGGAGCGCCATTTCGATGCCACCGAACTCGGTGACGTGGTGGCGGCCATTGACAAGCTGTTCACTCAGCGTTTTGACGATCTGGTGAGCTCCATGCAACTGGGCAAACCGCCTCGTGGTCACGGTGGCCCATCGCATGGCGGCCCTCGCAAACCCCGCCATCTGCATTGAACGGCGGCAATCCGCTCCAGCCTGACTCTGTGCGCAACCAGGCTGGTCAATGAAGGCACTGTTCGCTGCCGATGCGCTGAATCCCGGCGTGCGGCGGCGCGAAGTGTTCGGTTGGGCGATGTACGACTTCGCCAATTCCGGATACACCACGGTGGTGCTGACGGCGGTGTTCGCCGCCTATTTCGTGGGCGCCGTGGCCGGAGGCCGTCCTTGGTCCACGTTTGCCTGGACGGCGGCGCTGAGTCTGTCCAATGCGCTGGTGATGCTCTCGATTCCTGTGATGGGGGCCTGGGCCGACCGGCGGGCTGCCAAAAAGCGCCTGCTCATGATCGTGACGGCGGGTTGCGTGCTCAGCACCGCCGCGTTGGCCGGGGTACAGCCGGGGGGGGTTGTGCTCGCGTTGGTGCTGGTGGTGGTGTCGAACGCCTGTTACGCCTGGGGAGAGTCTCTGGTTGCGGCATTCCTTCCCGAGTTGGCGCGACCAGAAGCGATGGGGCGTGTCAGTGGCTGGGGCTGGAGTCTGGGCTATCTGGGGGGCATGTTGGCGCTGGGGCTGAGCCTGGCCTATGTGTTGTGGGCCCAGGCACAGGGGCAGTCGGCCGACCGCTTTGTGCCCGTCACCATGCTCATCACGGCAGTGACTTTCGGGCTGTCCGCCGGTGTCACATTCGCGCTGGTGCGTGAGCGCCCGGCAGCCGAGACGGCCTCTGCCTCCGTGGCGCTGGGCTGGCGAAGCTCCTGGCGGCAACTGGGTCAGACCCTGCGCGAAGCACGGCAGTACCGTGATTTCCTGTGGTTGCTGGGATGTGCCGTCGCGTACCAAGGTGGGGTTGCCGTGGCGGTAGCGCTGGCCGCCATCTATGCGGAGCAGGTGGTGGGGTTCGCCCAGCAGGAGACCATGGCGTTGATCTTCGTGCTCAACATCGCGGCCATGCTCGGAGCGTTCGTGTTTGGCTATGGCCAGGACCGCCTGGGCCACAAACGGGCCTTGGGCATCACGTTGATAGGGTGGGCCGTTACTTGCATCATCGCGGCGCTGACGACCACCAAAGGGGGGTTCTGGTGGGCTGCCGTCATCGCCGGCCTGTGCATGGGCTCCAGCCAATCGGCCGGTCGGGCCATGGCGGGGGTGTTGGCACCGCCCGCCCGCTTGGCTGAGTTTTATGGCCTGTGGACATTTGCCATTCGCCTGGCCAGCATTCTGGGGCCCCTGAGTTACGGGGTGATCACTTGGGCCACAGGGGGCAACCAGCGGCTGGCGATCGGCTTTACGGCCGGGCTGTTTCTGGTGGGGCTGGCCCTGCTGCAGCCGGTGGACATGCAGCGTGGCCGTCAGCGCGCCCTGCAGCCATCCAGGCCGTCGGGAGGGGATTGAAGCCGGCTCAGTAGGACAGGGCCCGTGGCAGCCCCTTGGCCTCTTCAACCCAGCGAGCGACTTCGGTCTCGGTGGGCAATCGCCGCACCATCTTGCGGGCTGTGTTGGCGGCAGTGAGTGCCTGGTGCAGGTTGTCCGGCCGGCGCCTGGCCAGTTCCGGCACCGTGTCCACGCCGGCGGCTTCCAGCAGTTCGGCGTATTCGGAGCCAATGCCATTGACCCGGTAGAGGTCGACCATGTTGGCGAACTTGAGAACCTGCTTTTCGCTCAGGCCCGTCTTTTCGGCCAGAGCTTTGCGCAGCGCCGGGGTTCGGGTCTGGGTAAGCAGACTGTCGGTGTCCTTGGCGCCGGCCTGGGTCAGTTTGTCGGCGATGACGGGACCGATGCCTTCGACATCGATGATCTTGCGGTTGGCCATACAAAGTCCTTTCCACGGATAAGACGCCCCGGAGGGGCCCTTCGCGCAATGTACTGAAACCCTGGCGGGCTGACCAGAGGGCTGGCAGAAGCTGCGTCGGCCTGTGCCGGAGTTCACATTGGCGAAGGGGCCGTGCGTCAGGCTTGCCACAGCTGCGCCTGTTCGGGAACCCCGAGCCAGCGGTGGGCGAGCCGGGCCAGCATGGTGGGATCGGCCGTGCTGAGCAGGGTCAGCGAAGCATGCGCGTGGGCGGGGCTCGGACGGAGCGCGAGCAGTACCTCCCGGGTGCGCCGCGCCACCGGTGTGCCGGTTTCTATCAAGTGCGCCTGGCCGCCGCACAGAGGGCGCAGGATGTCGGCCGCAAACAGGTAATGGGTGCAGCCCAGGACCCAGGTGTCGATCTGCTGGGGTGAGGGGACAGTGGCTTGTACCGCATGGACGTAGCGCTCGCACAGGGTCTGGATCAGCGCCGTGTCATCGCGTTCAATGGCCTGGGCGAGGCCGTCGCAGGCCTGGCTGTGAAAGTGTGGTCCGCTGCCATCGCCCTTTTGCAGCCGCTGTTGCAGTTGGTGGAAACGCGCGCTTTCCACCGTTCCTCGGGTAGCGAGTACGCCGATGTGCCCGGTGGCAGTGAGCGCGGCAGCGGGTTTCAGCGCCGGCTCGACGCCGACGATGGGCAGGTCGTGGTGGGTCTGACGCAGGTGGTCGATGGCCTGTGCGGTGGCCGTGTTGCAGGCCACGACCAGTGCATCCAGCGGGTAGTCGCGCCGCAGCCCTGCTGTGATGCGGTGCGCACGTTCCGTGACTGCCGCCGCACCGCGCTCACCATACGGGGCGTACGCTTGGTCAGCCACGTAGACGAAATGCGCTTCCGGGATGGCCACCAGCAGGGCGCGCAGCACACTCAGGCCGCCCACCCCGCTGTCGTAGACACCCACGGTGTAGCCAGGCGGGCTCAAGCGGCGGCGACCTCGATGCCCTTGAACTCGCCGGTGGCGATGCGCTTTTGCCATTCGGCCGGGCCGGTGATGTGGGCGCTGGTGCCGCCAGCGTCCACGGCCACGGTCACCGGCATGTCGATCACGTCGAATTCGTAGATGGCTTCCATGCCGAGGTCTTCAAAGCCCACGACCTTGGCGGTCTTGATGGCCTTGGACACAAGGTACGCCGCGCCACCGACGGCCATGAGGTAGGCGCTCTTGTGGTTCTTGATGCTTTCGATGGCGACCGGGCCACGCTCGGCCTTGCCGATCATGGCGATCAGGCCGGTCTGCTCCAGCATCATGTCGGTGAACTTGTCCATGCGCGTGGCGGTGGTCGGGCCGGCGGGGCCGACGGCTTCGTCCTTCACCGGATCGACCGGGCCGACGTAGTAGATGACGCGGTTGGTGAAGTCGACTGGCAGCTTCTCGCCCTTGGCCAGCATGTCCTGGATGCGCTTGTGCGCGGCATCACGGCCGGTGAGCATCTTGCCGTTGAGCAGCAACGTGTCGCCGGGCTTCCAGCTCGCCACTTCTTCCTTGGTGAGCGTGTCGAGGTTGACCTTCTTGCTCTTGTTGTAGTCGGGTGCCCAGTCGATCTTGGGCCACAGGTCGAGCGAGGGCGCTTCCAGGTACACCGGGCCCGAACCGTCGAGCACAAAGTGGGCGTGGCGTGTGGCCGCGCAGTTGGGGATCATGGCCACGGGCTTGGAGGCCGCGTGGGTGGGGTACATCTTGATCTTGACGTCGAGCACCGTGGCCAGGCCGCCCAGGCCCTGTGCGCCGATGCCCAGCGCGTTGACCTTCTCGTACAACTCCAGGCGCAGTTCCTCGACCTGATCGAGCTTCTCGCCGCGCGCGGCTTTCTGCTGCAGCTCGTACATGTTCAGGTCGTCCATCAGGCTTTCCTTGGCCAGCAGCACGGCCTTTTCGGCGGTGCCACCGATGCCGATGCCCAGCATGCCCGGCGGGCACCAGCCGGCACCCATGGTGGGCACGGTCTTGAGCACCCAGTCGACCAGGTTGTCGCTCGGGTTCATCATGATCATCTTGGACTTGTTCTCGGAGCCACCACCCTTGGCAGCGACGGTGATGTCCACCTTGTTGCCGGGAACGATCTGGGTGAAGATCACCGCCGGGGTGTTGTCCTTGGTGTTCTTGCGCGCGAACTGCGGGTCGCCCACGACCGAGGCGCGCAGCATGTTATCGGGGTGGTTGTAGCCACGGCGCACGCCGTCGTTGATGGCGTCTTCCAGTCCGGCGGGGAAGCCCTCCCAGCGCACGTCCATGCCGATCTTGAGGAACACGTTGACGATGCCCGTGTCCTGGCAGATCGGGCGGTGTCCGGTGGCGCTCATCTTCGAGTTGGTGAGGATCTGCGCCATCGCGTCCTTGGCCGCCGGGCTTTGCTCGCGCTCGTAGGCGCGGGCCAGGTGGGCAATGTAGTCGGCGGGGTGGTAGTAGCTGATGTACTGCAGCGACGCAGCGATGGACTCCACGAGGTCGTGGTAGCGGATGGTCGTGGTCATGGTGGGGTCTTTGTTGGGGACAGAACCTGGGAATTATCGCCGCCGCCCTGACGCTGTGCTTGTCCTGCACCGGGAGGCTTTCTGGGGCTTTAGTGTTTGGGAATGGTTCGTGTTTGCAATAATGTGGATCATCTTTCTCTGACCCTGCCAATCACCTTGCCATGAGCACGACCCGTACCGAAAAAGACACCTTTGGACCCATCGAAGTGCCTGCCGACAGGCTGTGGGGCGCGCAGACCCAACGCTCGTTGCAGAACTTCGATATCTCGGGCGAGAAGCAGCCGCGCGAGATCATCAGGGCGCTGGCGCAGGTCAAGCGCGCCTCGGCCGCCGTCAACCATGCGCTGGGGCTGCTCGACGCGAAGAAAAAGGATGTCATCGTCGCGGCGGCGCAGGAGGTCATCGACGGGCGGCATCCTGATGAATTTCCGCTCGTGGTCTGGCAGACAGGATCGGGCACGCAGACCAACATGAACCTCAATGAGGTGATCGCCAACCGGGCCAGCGAACTGCTGGGCGGGGAGCGCGGGGAGGGGCGGCTGGTGCATCCCAACGACGACGTGAACAAGAGCCAGTCGTCCAACGACGTGTTTCCCACGGCTTCGCACGTGGCCGCAGTGGATGCGCTGACGAACCGGCTGCTGCCTGCCATTGACGTGCTGTCAAAGACCCTGGCGCAAAAGGCCCGGGACTTCGACCACATCGTCAAGATCGGCCGCACCCATCTGCAGGACGCCACGCCCCTCACACTGGGCCAGGAGATCTCGGGTTGGGTGGCGCAACTGGAGCATGGCAAGAAGCATGTGCTGGCCGCGTTGCCGCATTTGCACGAACTGGCGCTGGGCGGCACGGCCGTCGGCACGGGGCTGAATGCACCCAAGGGCTATGCCGAAGGTGTGGCGCAGGAACTGGCCCGCATCACCGGGCTGCCGTTTGTGAGCGCGCCCAACAAGTTCGAAGCATTGGCTTCCCAAGACGCGCTGGTGCACGCGCACGGTGCGCTCAAGACCCTGGCGGCCAGCCTGAACAAGATCGCCAACGACGTGCGCTGGCTGGCCAGCGGCCCGCGCAGCGGGATCGGGGAGATTCGCATTCCCGAGAATGAGCCCGGCTCGTCCATCATGCCCGGCAAGGTCAACCCGACACAGAGCGAGGCGCTGACCATGTTGGCGGCGCAGGTCATGGGCAACGATGTGGCGATCAACATCGGTGGCATGTCGGGCAACTTCGAGCTGAACGTGTTCCGCCCGATGGTGGCCCACAACTTCCTGCAGAGTGTGCGGCTGCTGGCCGATGGCATGGTCAGCTTCAATGACCACTGCGCGGTGGGCATAGAGCCCAACCTGGAGCGGATCGATCACCTGGTCAAACAGTCGCTGATGCTGGTCACTGCGCTGAACCCGCACATTGGCTACGACAAGGCCGCTGCCATTGCCAAAAAAGGTCACAAGGAAGGCACCAGTCTGCGCGATGCCGCGATCGCGTCGGGCTACGTTACGGCCGAGCAGTTTGACGAATGGGTGGTGGCCGAGCACATGGTCGGCCGTTGAACGGCGCTGCCAGCGCAAGCGCTGGCAGACGTCGCTTCTGGTTCAATGTTCGGGGGTGTCTGCCACCGGATGCATGATGCGGTCGGTGGCGGCGATGGCCATCGCGCTGAGCAGGAAGACCACATGGATCAGCGTCTGCCACATCAGCACCTTTTCCGAGTAGTTGCCGGCGTTGATGAAGGTCTTGAGCAGATGGATGGAGCTGATGCCAATGATGGCGGTGGCCAGCTTCACTTTGAGCACCGACGCATTGACGTGGCTAAGCCATTCGGGCTGGTCCGGGTGGTCCTGCAGGTTCATGCGGCTGACGAAGGTCTCGTAGCCGCCCACGATGACCATGATGAGCAGGTTGCTGATCATCACCACGTCGATGAGCGCCAGTACCACCAGCATGATGACCGTCTCGTTCAGGCCGGTGATTTCCACGTCCGATTTGTAGCCGATGCTCTCGACCAGCTTGTGCAGTGCGACCTCACTGCCGAAGGCCGCTTCGATCAGGTGCACGAGCTCCACCCAGAAGTGGAAGACGTAGATGGCCTGGGCAGCGATCAGGCCGATGTACAGCGGCAGTTGCAGCCAGCGGCTGGCAAAAATCAGGTTGGGCAGCGCGCGCGTGGTGCCCGGGGTTTTGACGGGAGGGTTCATGGGCGGAGACAATGGAAAATGGGCTGCCGCAAGGCGGCAAAACTGGCGGTATTGTAGGTCTGCGAGGTGCACGAGCAGGCCGTCTGCGCGTGTGTTGCGCCGCAGCATGTAAGTGGCTCGTAAGAGCCTTTGCGCACATTTCGGCCGGTCTTTTGGTTCCCTGCAACATCTGAGGAGACAACGCATGTCCACACCGTCATCGGCGATCGAATCCACCCTGGTCGAGAACCGCGTTTTCGAACCCAGTGAAGCCACGGTCAAGGCAGCGCGGATTGCCGGCATGGGTGCCTACGAGGCACTGTGCGCCGAAGCCGACAAGGACTTTGAAGGTTTCTGGGCCCGCCAGGCGCGCGAAAACCTGGTTTGGAGTAAGCCGTTTACCCAGGTGCTCGACGCGTCGAACAAGCCGTTCTATAAGTGGTTCCAGGATGGCGAGCTCAATGCCTCGTACAACTGCCTCGACCGGCACATCGGTACGCCGGTCGAAGACAAGACCGCCATCATTTTTGAAGCCGACGACGGCGCTGTCACGAAAGTCACGTACAAGGAACTGCTGGCCAAGGTGGCCCAGTTCGCCAATGCGCTGAAAGCACGGGGTGTGAAGAAGGGTGACCGTGTGGTCATCTACATGCCGATGACCATCGAGGGTGTGGTGGCCATGCAGGCTTGCGCTCGGATCGGTGCCACCCACAGCGTGGTGTTCGGGGGCTTCTCCGCCAAGGCGCTGCAGGAGCGCATTCAGGACGTGGGCGCCGTGGCGGTGGTCACGGCCAACTACCAGATGCGTGGTGGCAAGGAACTGCCGCTCAAGGCCATCGTTGACGAGGCGCTGGGTCTGGGCGGCTGTGAGTCGATCCAGACGGTGATCGTCTATGAGCGCACCAAGACCGCCGTGAACATGGTTGCCGGCCGCGACATCACGATGAGCGATGCCCTGGCCGGGCAGTCGACCGATTGTGCGGCCGAGCCGGTGGGCGCCGAGCATCCGTTGTTCGTGCTCTACACCTCCGGCTCCACGGGCAAACCCAAGGGGGTGCAGCACAGCACGGGCGGCTACCTGCTGTGGACCCGGCTCACCATGGACTGGACCTTCGACATCAAACCGGAAGATGTGTTCTGGTGCACGGCCGACATCGGCTGGATCACCGGCCACAGCTACGTGGCCTACGGCCCGTTGGCCGCCGGTGCGACGCAGATCGTGTTCGAAGGCGTACCGACCTATCCGAACGCAGGCCGCTTCTGGCAGATGATCGAGAAGCACCAGTGCACGATCTTCTACACGGCACCCACGGCCATCCGCTCGCTCATCAAGGCTTCGGACAGTGACGAGAAGGTGCATCCGAAGAACTGGAACCTCGGCTCGCTCCGCATCATGGGTTCGGTGGGTGAGCCGATCAATCCGGAAGCCTGGATGTGGTACTACAAAAACGTTGGCGGTGAGCGTTGCCCCATCGTCGATACCTTCTGGCAGACCGAAACGGGGGGGCACATGATCACCCCGCTGCCGGGCGCCACGCCGCTGGTGCCGGGGTCTTGCACTTTGCCACTGCCGGGCATCGCCACCGCCATCGTCGACGAGACGGGCAACGACGTGCCCAATGGATCGGGTGGCATCCTGGTGGTGAAGAAGCCCTGGCCTTCGATGATCCGCACCATCTGGGGTGACCCGGAGCGTTTCAAGAAAAGCTACTTCCCGGAAGAACTCAAGGGCTACTACTTGGCTGGCGATGGTGCGGTACGCAGCGCTGATCGCGGTTATTTCCGCATCACCGGCCGCATCGACGATGTGCTGAACGTTTCGGGCCACCGTATGGGCACCATGGAGATCGAGTCGGCTTTGGTGGCCAAGTCCGATCTGGTGGCCGAAGCCGCCGTCGTGGGACGCCCGGACGACCTGACCGGCGAAGCCATCGTGGCGTTCGTGGTGCTCAAGCGCCCGCTGCCCACGGGGGACGAGGCCAAGGCGCTGGCCAACGAACTGCGCAACTGGGTAGGCAAGGAAATTGGTCCGATCGCCAAGCCGAAGGACATCCGCTTTGGCGAGAACCTGCCCAAGACCCGTTCGGGCAAGATCATGCGCCGCCTGCTGCGCTCAATCGCTAAGGGGGAAGCCATTACCCAGGACACCTCGACGCTGGAAAACCCGGCCATCCTGGAGCAGCTCGCCAAGACCAACTGAGAAATCCTGCCCCGATCTGCGTCTGTGGGTGGGGCCTTCACTGCAGCAAAAAGCCCGCCATTGGCGGGCTTTTTGCTGGACAAGCGAGTGGCTTATTTCTGACTCAGGATCCAGGCCACGAGCTTTTTGGCGTCGGCTTCGCTGACCTGGGGGTTGGCGGGCATCGGGATGGCGCCCCACACGCCCGAGCCCCCCTTGATCACTTTGGCGGCCAGTGCATCGGCAGCCTTGGCGTCACCGGCGTATTTTTTGGCCACATCCTTGTAGGCGGGCCCCACCAGTTTCTTGTCGACGGCGTGGCAGGCCATGCAGTTCTTGCTCTTGGCCAGCGCTTCATCGGCCATGGCAGGGGCAGAGATGGCGGCCACAGCGGCCATAATCAGGAGAGCACGTTTCATGGGGTTATTCCTCTGGAATGGAAGTGTGAATCTCACGAGCCAATTCTACCCAGTCGCCCGGGCTTCGATACGCGTGGTTACAGCTTCTTGCCGGCTTCACGGGTGCTTTACCGGAGGATGTGATGTATTTGTTGATTCTGGGTCTGCTGATGGCGCTTCTCAAGTTCCTAGAGTTCGGCTTTCTGGCTGAAGTCTCCTGGTGGTGGGTGCTGGTTCCGTTCGGTTTGGCCGCTTTGTGGTGGGTCTGGGCCGACAGTTCGGGTTACACCAAACGCAAGGCCGCCGAGAAGATCGAGCAGAAAAAGCGCGACCGCATCGAAAAGCACCGCGAATCGCTGGGCTTGCACAAGCGCCGCCATTGAGGGCAGGGTAATCCCGGGAACGGGATGGGACAGCAGGGCTTTGGTGCGTGACCGATAATCCAGAGTCCCCCCGTCCCCACTTTTTGCTCCGACATGCCTGCTTACCGTTCCAAGACCTCCACCGCTGGCCGCAACATGGCTGGTGCGCGCTCGCTGTGGCGCGCCACCGGCATGAAGGATGAGGACTTTGCCAAGCCCATCATCGCCATCGCCAACAGCTTTACCCAGTTTGTTCCCGGCCATGTGCACCTGAAGGACCTGGGCCAACTGGTGGCGCGCGAGATCGAGGCTGCTGGTGGTGTCGCCAAGGAGTTCAACACCATCGCGGTGGATGATGGTATCGCCATGGGTCACGACGGCATGCTGTACTCGCTGCCCAGTCGCGACATCATTGCCGACTCGGTGGAATACATGGTCAACGCCCACTGCGCCGACGCGCTGGTGTGCATCTCCAACTGCGACAAGATCACGCCCGGCATGCTGATGGCTGCCATGCGGCTGAACATCCCGGTGGTGTTCGTCAGCGGCGGCCCGATGGAAGCAGGCAAGGTGCGTCTGGCCAATCCGGTGACCCAGACCATCGAAATCAAAAAACTCGACCTGATCGATGCCATGGTGATGGCAGCCGACAGCAAGGTGAGCGATGCCGACGTGGCCGAGATCGAGCGCAGCGCTTGCCCCACCTGCGGCAGTTGTTCCGGCATGTTCACCGCCAACTCGATGAACTGCCTGACCGAGGCCCTGGGCCTGTCGCTGCCGGGCAATGGCACCGTGGTGGCCACCCATGCCGATCGCGAAAGCCTGTTCAAGCGGGCTGGTCACCTGATCGTGGCACTGGCCAAGCGCTATTACGAAGGCGACGATGCCAGCGTGCTGCCGCGCAGCATCGGCAAAAAGGCCTTCGAAAATGCGATGACGCTCGATATCGCCATGGGCGGCAGCACCAACACCATCCTGCACATCCTGGCTGCGGCGCAAGAGGCTGGCATCGACTTCACGATGACCGACATCGACCGCCTCTCGCGCAGCGTGCCCCAGCTGTGCAAAGTCGCACCCAATACCAACAAGTACCACATCGAAGACGTGCACCGTGCGGGCGGCATCATGGCCATCCTGGGTGAACTGGCGCGCGGTGGCAAGCTGCACCTGGATGCGCCCACCGTGCATGCCAAGACCCTCGGTGATGCGTTGGCCCAATGGGACATCGCGGTCAGCAACGACGAGGCGGTGCAGACTTTCTACAAGGCTGGTCCGGCTGGCATTCCCAGCCAGGTGGCTTTCAGCCAGGCCACACGCTGGCCCAGCCTGGATCTGGATCGGGCCGACGGCTGCATTCGCAGTGTGGACCACGCATTCAGCCGGGAAGGTGGCTTGGCCGTGCTGACCGGCAATATCGCGCAGAACGGCTGTGTGGTGAAAACCGCCGGCGTGGACGACAGTCTGCTCGTTTTTGAGGGGCCCGCCCATGTGGTGGAGAGCCAGGATGAGGCGGTGGACCACATCTTGAATGACCAGGTCAAGGCGGGTGACGTGGTCGTGGTGCGCTACGAGGGCCCGAAGGGCGGTCCTGGCATGCAGGAGATGCTCTACCCCACGAGCTATATCAAGAGCAAGGGCCTGGGCAAGGCCTGCGCCCTGCTGACCGATGGCCGCTTTTCGGGCGGCACTTCGGGGTTGTCCATTGGGCACTGCTCGCCCGAGGCTGCGGCTGGCGGCAACATCGGCCTGGTGCGCACCGGCGACCGCATTCGCATCGACATTCCCAGCCGCACGATCAACGTGCTGCTGAGCGATGAAGAGTTGGCCCGCCGCCGAACCGAACAAGATGCCAAGGGTTGGAAGCCGGCCGAGCCACGCCCGCGCAAGGTGAGTGCCGCGCTGAAAGCCTACGCACTGCTGGCCACCAGTGCCGACAAGGGCGCGGTGCGCGACCTTTCCCAACTGTAAGCCGCAAGGCGTCGTGGCCGCTGTACGGCGGCCCGGCGCCGGGTGGGGGCCCATGCGCACTGCGGCCTGCGCATGGCCGGGTTCTTGCCACAGAGTCCGGCACAATCTCGGGCATGCTGATTCACCCGCAGATCAATCCCATCGCCCTTGAGCTCGGCCCGGTGGCGGTTCACTGGTACGGCCTGACCTATCTGGCCGCGTTCGCGTTGTTCATGTTGCTGGGGCGCGCTCGTCTCAAGCATGAACCCTATGCTTCCATGACCGGGCCTCGCCCTTGGTCCGCCCGGGATGTCGAAGACATCCTTTTCCTGGGGGTGCTGGGCGTGGTGGTGGGCGGTCGCCTGGGGTACTGCCTGTTCTACAAGCCTGCGTACTACCTCGCACACCCGTTGGAGGTTTTTGCGGTCTGGCAAGGTGGCATGAGCTTCCACGGTGGCATGCTGGGTGTGCTGGTGGCCATGGTCTGGTACGCCCGCAGCCGTCAGCGACCCTGGCTTCAGGTGATGGATTTTGTCGCGCCCTGTGTGCCCACCGGTCTGGCTGCAGGCCGCGTAGGCAATTTCATCAACGGCGAGCTCTGGGGGCGCGTGGCCGATCCTTCATTGCCCTGGGGCATGGTGTTCAGGGGCGCGGGGGAGCTGCCGCGCCACCCGTCGCAGGTCTACCAGTTCCTGCTCGAAGGGCTGTTGCTGTTTGTGGTGCTGTGGCTGTTTGCGCGGCGGCCCAGGCCCATGGGGCAGGTGTCGGCCCTGTTCCTCATGGGGTATGGCGTGCTGCGCTTCGTGGTGGAGTTTTTCCGCGAGCCTGACGCCCATCTGGGCCTGCTGTCGCTCGGACTCAGCATGGGCCAGTGGTTGTGCGTGCCCATGGTGCTGGCGGGTATGGCGCTGTGGGTCTGGGCGGGCCGTCGGGCGCTGGTGCCCGCCCGGGGCTGAGGCATGGCGGGCCAGGTTCTGTTGCTCATCGAAGGGGCGGTGGCGCGGGTGGTGCTTTCGCATCCGGGGCGGTTCAATGCCATGTCGCGCAGCATGTGGCGCGACTTGCGCACCACGTTCGTCGCCTTGCAGGCGCGTGATGATCTGCGCGGCGTGATCGTGTGTGGCGATCAAGGGCATTTCTGCGCCGGGGGCGACATTTCTGAATACCCGGGTTTTCGCTTCGACGAAGCGGGGTTGCGCGATTTCCATGAGAACGACGTCTGGGGTGGTCTGCAGGCCATGCTGGATTGCGACCTGCCGCTGATTGCGCAGATTGAAGGCAACTGCATGGGGGCGGGGGTGGAAATCGCCAGTTGCTGCGATATACGGATTGCCGGCGAGGGGGCGAAGTTCGGCGCACCCATCGCGAAGCTGGGCTTTCCCATGGCGCCGCGGGAGGCCGAGCTCGTGGCGCGTGAAGCCGGGCTGGCAACGGCGCGGCAGATGTTGCTGGAGGCGGTGGTGCTCGATGCTGCCGAGATGCTCCGGCGTGGTTTTGTGCAGGCTGTGCTGCCCGATGCGGAGGTCGTCAGCGATGTGGTCCAGCGTGTGCAACGCCTGGCGCGTTGGGCGCCGCACGCGACACGTTTGAACAAGCGCACATTGCGAGCACTGGCGAGCGGCCGATCCGCCGAGTCTTTGTTGTCCGAAGCCTATGCCTATGCGGACAGTGCGGAACACCGCGAGGGCATTGGTGCGTTCATGGCGAAGCGGTCACCGGCGTTTTGAGCAGGCCTGTCGGCGCGCCGGTCATCCCAGGAGAATTCATGGAGAACCAGAACCTTTTCAGTGCGCTGCGCGCGTCCTTTCCTGCCGATCTGGACGCCCTCGCCATCGAGACCGATGACGGCCTGCGCTACAGCTGGCGTGATCTCGACCGCGCCACCGCCATGATGGCGAATCTGCTGGATGCGCTCGATCTGCCAGCGCATTCGCGCATTGCCGTGCAGGTGGAGAAATCGGTCGAGGCCTTGGTGTTGTACCTGGCCACGCTGCGTGCCGGTCACGTGTTCCTGCCCCTGAATACCGCTTATCGGCAGGCAGAAATCGCGTACTTCATCGGCAATGCCGAGCCGGCGGTGGTGGTGTGCGCGCCGGCGAACCACGGCTGGGTGAGCAAGCTGGCCTTTCAGGCAGGCACCCGCTATGTGTTCACCTTGGGTGAAGACCGCACGGGCAGCTTGCTGGACCGTGCTGCCCCCATGCCGGACAGCCATGCGCCGGCGGTTCGGAACGCCGACGATCTGGCCGCGATTCTCTATACCAGCGGGACCACCGGACGCAGCAAAGGCGCCATGCTCTCGCACGGCAATCTGCTGAGCAATGCGCAGGTGCTGCGGGACTACTGGCAGTGGCAACCCGACGATGTGCTGATCCATGCGCTGCCCATCTTCCATGTGCACGGCCTTTTCGTGGCCATTCATGGTGCGCTCATCAATGGCAGCCGGATGATCTGGCTGTCGAAGTTCGATCCGAAGCGGGTTGTTGAAAAACTGCCGGAAGCCACCGTGTTCATGGGCGTACCCACGCTGTACGTGCGCATGCTGTCCGAGCCGGCGCTCACCCAGGCGCAAGCGGCGCGCATGAGGTTGTTCATCTCAGGGTCGGCACCCCTGCTGGTTGAGACCTTTCGCGATTGGCAGACACGCACCGGCCACACCATCTTGGAGCGTTATGGCATGAGCGAGACGGTCATGCTCACGTCCAACCCCTGTGGCGTGGACCCGCGCCATGCCGATGCTACCGAGCGCCGGGGCGGAACGGTGGGCTTTCCCTTACCGGGTGTCGATCTGCGTGTGGTGGGCGAGGCGGGGCAGGGTGTGGCGAGCGGTGAGATCGGCGGAATTCAGGTGCGCGGTCCGAATGTGTTCCGGGGCTACTGGCGCATGCCAGAGAAGACTGCGGAAGAGTTCACCGCCGACGGTTTTTTCAAGACGGGCGATGTGGGCCGGATCGATGCCGATGGTTATGTGACGATCGTGGGGCGCAGCAAGGACCTGATCATCTCCGGTGGCTACAACGTCTATCCAGCCGAGATCGAATCCGTTATCAACGAGATGCCGGGGGTGGCCGAGAGCGCGGTGGTGGGGGTACCGCATCCGGATTTTGGCGAGGTCGGCGTGGCCGTTGTGATTGGCCGTCAGGGTGCGGATATTGACCCAGAGCCGGTGCTGGCCGATCTCAAAGCACGTCTGGCCAACTTCAAGATTCCCAAGCACTGCGTGGTCGTGACCGAACTGCCGCGCAACACCATGGGCAAGGTACAGAAAAACCTGCTGCGCGAGCAGTACAGGGGCCTCTTCGGGTAAGAGGCTTTTGCCGAGTGGGCGCAGCCCTCAAGGAGGCTGCCCGCACAGTTCCATCAAGGTGGTTGCGGGCAGCGTGTGGGTGTTGGGCTGTTATCTCAACACGAGCACCGGGATGTGCGAGTGCGTCAACACCTGTTGGGTCTCACTGCCCAGCAACAGCCGCTTGAGGCCTTTGCGTCCATGCGAGGCCATCACAATCAGATCCACCTTGTTGCGCTTGGCGGCCGAGATGATGGCTTCGGCAATCAGGTCGGACTTGACGGTGATGGGCTTGACCTTGACCTCCCGTTTCTGACCGGCTGCCTTGACGGCATTGACCGCTTCCATGGCTTCGTCCTGCCATTGCTTCTCGATCTTGGCCACTTCGGCGGCCGCCAATGCCACGCCCCCTTCAAAGTAGGTCTGCGGGTAGCGGGGAACGACTTTGACGGCCACGATTTCAGCGCCGGTGATGTCGGCCAGTCCAATGGCGTGTTCGACGGCCAGATTGGACAGTTTTGACCCATCGGTCGCGACCAGAATGCGCTTGTACATCGAGATCTCCTGGGAATATGGTGAAGACAGACAACAGGTTACGCACACAGGGTTCCACCCCGGTTGATATATGTCAAGCCCCGGTTTCGGACCCTGAAGTACGCTCCCGGCCCATGAACAAGGCCCTCGCCGTGCCCCCGGTGGGGCCCTCACCAGAGAGTCTCCCGGCTGGGGAGCCGGTCGATGACGTGTTTGGTGCGCACCGGGGTCCGTTGACGGTGACCGATGACTTCACCGTGCTCGATGACCCTGTGGAGCAGCAGGAGTTCACCACGTACGAACCGGCGGCCGAAGCGTCGCCTGGCGAAGCGGGTGTGGCGCAGTCGGTGCTGCTGGTTCAGGGCATGTACTGTGCCGCCTGTGCCGACACCGTCGAATGTGCGCTGCAGGATCTGCCAGGCGTGGAAAGCGCCCGGGTGCATGCAGCCACCCGCCGGTTGACCCTGCGCTGGGATCCGGCACAGGCGAGACTCTCCGATTTGGCGCAGGCCGTGGGGCGCACAGGGTATCGCCTCCTGCCGTTGCAGCAGGCGCTGTCCATCAGTGAGCGCTTGCGCGAGACGCGCATGGCGCTGTGGCGGCTGTTCGTGGCGGGTTTCTGCAACATGCAGGTCATGATGTACGCATGGCCGGCGTATGTGGCCAAACCCGGCGAGATGCCCGCCGATCTGGAGCAACTGTTGCGCTGGGCGAGCTGGATCCTCAGTGTGCCTGTTGTGACATTCGCCAGCGGCCCGTTTTTTCGCAATGCCTGGCGCGATCTGCGTCTGGGGCACGTCGGGATGGACACGCCGGTGTCCATCGGCATCCTGGTCACTTTTTTGGTGAGCACGGCGGCCACGTTCGATCCATCCGGTCCCTGGGGACACGAGGTGTGGTTCGATTCGCTCACCATGTTCGTGTTTTTCCTCCTGGGTGGACGTTACCTGGAACACAAGGCGCGTGATCGCACGGCGGGGGCACTGGACACGCTCATGAACCGGTTGCCCGAGGTCTGCGATCGTCAGGCGGCGGAAGGGCGCTTCGAAACCGTGTCGGTGCGGCGCTTGTCCGTTGGTGATGTGGTGCGGGTCAGCGCGGGGCAGGCCTTTCCGGGTGATGGCGCCATCCTCAGCGATTCCGCCACGGTGGACGAGGCGCTGCTCACCGGTGAGTCGCATCCGGTGACGCGCTCGGCGGGCGAGTCGGTGGTGGCGGGCAGCTTCAATCTTGCCGGGCCCGTGCTGATGCGCGTGGACCGTCTGGGGCGCGATACCCGTTTTGCCCAGATCGTGGCGTTGATGGAAAAGGCTTCCACGGACAAGCCCCGTTTGGCCGTTCTGGCTGATCGCATTGCGGCCCCATTTCTGGTCATCGTGCTGCTCAGTGCGTTGTTTGCCGGCTGGTATTGGTGGCAGATCGACCACAGCAAGGCGTTGGCGGTTGCCGTGGCGGTGCTCATCGTGACCTGCCCCTGTGCCTTGTCGCTGGCCACGCCGGCGGCCATGCTGACTTCGGCGGGGGCGTTGGCGCGGCGCGGAACGCTTGTGCGGCGCTTGCAGGCCTTCGAGTCGTTGGCGGGCATCGACGCGGTGGTGTTCGACAAGACCGGCACGCTCACCCATGATCGTCTCGAACTCGAAAGTGTCCGGGCTCGCGAAGGATGGACGTCAGCCATGGTTCTGTCGCTGGCCGCTGAGCTTGCGCAAGGTTCTCTGCATCCGGTTTCGCGTGGCATTGTGGCGGCCGCCAAGCTGGCGAACCCGATGGAGGGTGCTCCTTCAGCGCTTGGAGATTGTCGTGAACTGGCTGGCCAGGGCTTGCAAGCCCTGAGGGCCGACGGGACGGTCGTCCGCCTCGGCTCTGCCAGCTTCTGTGGGCTGGCTGCGGATACCGCCAACGAGACCCCAAAAGCTTATCTGGCCGATGCCGACGGGTGGTTGGCCACTTTCGAGCTGCGAGAAGGGGTGCGCGAAGATGCCCGGGCAACGGTGGCCGCCTTGCACGATTTGGGTGTCCAGACTTGGCTGTTGTCGGGAGATCGCCAGGCAGCCGCGGAGCGGGTTGGGCGTGAGGTGGGTGTGGGCGCTGTGATTGCGGGTGCAACACCAGAACGCAAGCTCGCCGAGCTGGAAGCCCTTCAGGCGAAAGGGCGCCGTGTGGCGATGGTGGGCGATGGTCTCAACGACGGCCCGGTGCTGGCACGTGCACACACGTCATTTGCATTGGGGCATGCCGCAGCGCTCGCGCAGGCCCAGTCCGATTACATCATTCAGGGGGGCCGTCTGATGGATGTGGTCTTGACGTTGCGCCAAGCCCGTTCCACCATGCGCATCGTACGGCAGAACCTGGTGTGGGCCGCGCTGTACAACGCGGTGAGCATTCCGATGGCGCTGGTTGGCTGGATGCCCCCGTGGCTGGCCGGTCTGGGCATGGCAGGCAGTTCCCTCTTGGTGATCGGCAATGCCTTGCGTCTGGCGGGCTCCACGCGGGCGCGGGCCTGAGAAGGCTTTCGCTCATCAACTGAACCTGGGTTTGACCATGGACATTCTGTACTTGCTTATTCCGCTTTCCGTCCTGCTGGTCTTTGTCATCATCGGCGTGTTCTGGTGGGCTTTGCAGTCGGGGCAATTCGACAACATCGAGCGCGAGGGCGAGCGGGTTCTCAGAGGCGATTGACTTACGTCAAGGCGGCAGGGGGTGCCGAAAACGACACTCCCGCTGGTGACATTTACGAGGAGTTCTGTATGTCCGTGACAACAAAGACCGGCCAACCGGCGGTCTACAACGACAGCGTGGTTCGCTGGTTCTCCATCGCTGCCGTGATTTATGGCGTGGTGGGGATGCTGGTGGGCGTGATCATCGCGGCCCAGCTGACGTGGCCCGAGCTCAACATGGGGATCGAATGGATCACCTACGGCCGCTTGCGACCGCTGCACACCAATGCGGTGATCTTCGCCTTCGGAGGGTGTGTGCTGTTCGCGACGAGCTACTACGTTGTCCAGCGGACTTGTCACACCCCGTTGTTCTCCAATGCGCTGGCGTGGTTCACGTTCATTGGCTGGAACATCGTCATCGTTTCTGCGGTGATCACCCTGCCGCTGGGAATTACATCCGGCAAGGAATACGCCGAACTGGAATGGCCGATTGACATCCTGATCGCGGTGACCTGGGTGGCCTACGCCATCGTGTTCTTCGGCACGGTCGGTATTCGCAAGGTCAAGCACATCTATGTGGCCAACTGGTTCTTCGGCGCTTTCATCATCGCCGTGGCGCTGCTGCACATCGTCAACAGCGCGGCCGTGCCGGTCGAACTGTTCAAGTCGTACTCTGCCTACGCCGGGGTGCAGGACGCGATGGTGCAATGGTGGTACGGCCACAACGCCGTGGGCTTCTTCCTGACCGCCGCTTTCCTGGGCATGATGTATTACTTCATCCCCAAGCAGGCCGAGCGTCCCGTGTATTCGTATCGCCTGTCGATCGTGCACTTCTGGGCCCTGATCTTCACCTACATGTGGGCCGGCCCCCACCATCTGCACTACACCGCGCTGCCTGACTGGGCGCAGTCTCTGGGCATGGTGTTCTCCCTCATCCTCCTCGCGCCCAGCTGGGGCGGCATGATCAACGGGATCATGACGCTCTCGGGTGCCTGGCACAAGCTGCGTGACGACCCCATCCTGCGCTTCCTGATCGTGTCGCTGTCGTTCTACGGCATGTCCACCTTCGAAGGCCCGATGATGTCCATCAAGACAGTCAACGCGCTGTCGCACTACACCGACTGGACGGTGGGTCACGTGCACTCCGGTGCTCTGGGCTGGGTGGGTCTGGTGTCCATGGGCTCGCTGTACTACCTGATTCCGCGCCTGTTCGGTCAGAAGAAGATGTATTCGGTGCCCGCCATCGAACTGCACTTCTGGATCGCCACCATCGGTATCGTGCTGTACATCGCTGCCATGTGGATCGCCGGTGTGATGCAAGGTCTGATGTGGCGCTCGGTCAACCCCGATGGCAGCCTGACCTACACCTTTGTCGAATCTGTCAAGGCCACCTTCCCGTTCTACGTGATCCGTCTGCTTGGCGGCGTGCTGTACCTGACCGGCATGATCGTGATGCTCTGGAACGTGGTGATGACGGCTCTGCAAGGCCGCGCCGTGAACGCGCCCGTGATCGCCGTCAACCCTGCCCACGCCTGATCAGGAGAACAACAAAATGGCTAGCAATGAAAAGCTGACCGGCCACGCCCGGATCGAGACCAGCAACTTTCTGATGATCGTCCTGATCACCCTCGTGGTGGCTGTGGGTGGTCTGGTGGAAATCGTGCCGCTGTTCTTCCAGAAGTCGACCACGCAGCCGATCGAGGGGCTCAAGCCCTATACCGCGCTGCAGGTGGCCGGTCGTGACATCTATGTCAAGGAAGGCTGCTACAACTGCCACTCGCAGATGATTCGCCCGTTCCAGGCCGAGACGCTGCGTTATGGCCCGTACTCGGTGGCGGGTGAATTCGTCTACGACCGGCCCTTCCAGTGGGGCTCCAAGCGCACCGGTCCGGATCTGGCCCGCGTTGGTGGCCGTTACAGCGACGAATGGCACCGCTTGCATCTGCACAACCCGCGGGATGTGGTGCCGGAGTCGAACATGCCCGCCTACCCCTGGCTGGAGAAGAAGACGGTCAAGGCTGAAGGTCTGCCCAAGCGCATGGAAGTGTTGCGCATGCTGGGCGCTCCGTACACGGACGAGGAGATTGCCCAGTCGGTGGACGAGGTCAAGGGCAAGACCGAGCTGGACGCTCTGATCGCCTACTTGCAAGTGCTGGGTACCGCGCGCAGTGCGGCCAAGCTGGCTCAGCAGTGAAGGAGTGACGACATGGATATCAACGACCTTCGCAGCATCGTCACGGCGATCAGCCTGCTGACCTTCGTCGGCATTGTGGTCTGGGCCTGGTCCAAGCGAAACCAGGCCGACTTTGAAGAGGCAGCCCGGCTGCCCTTTCAGGAAGACTGAAGACCCGCCCCACGATCAAGAGAATCATCATGAGCGATTTCACCAGCGACTTCTGGCATATCTACGTCGGCGGCCTCGCCCTGGTCAGCATCATTGCCTGTGCAATCCTGCTGTGGGTCAGCGGCACCACCAAAGCTGCGACCCATGCCGACAATACCACTGGTCACGTCTGGGACGTGGACCTTAAGGAAATGAACAACCCGCTGCCCAAGTGGTGGGTCTACCTGTTCATCATCACCGTTGTGTTTGCGCTGATCTATGGTGCGTTGTACCCCATGTTCGGCAAGTTCCAGGGGGCCCTGGGCTGGTCGTCGCAGGGTCAGCATGCGACCGAGGTCAAGAAGGCCGAGGATGCCATTGCCCCGGTGTATGCCAAATTCACCGGCATGACCCCGGAGCAGATGGTGGCCGATCCTGAAGCACGGGCCATCGGTGAGCGCCTGTTCATGAACTACTGCGCGCAGTGCCATGGTTCGGACGCCCGAGGCTCCAAGAGCTTTCCCAATCTGACCGATGGTGACTGGCTGGGCGGCACGGGCCATGAGTACATCAAGACCACCATTGCCAACGGCCGTACCGGTGTGATGCCTCCCATGGCGGCAGCAGTGGGCTCGGCAGAAGATGTCCGTAATCTGGCGCACTACGTGCTGAGCCTCTCCGGCAGTCCCAACGATTCGGTCCGCGCCACGTTGGGCAAGGAGAAGTTTGCGGCCTGTGCTGCTTGCCACGGACCTGATGGCAAGGGCATGCATGCCATGGGGGCCCCCAACCTCACTGATGGCACCTGGTTGCATGGTTGGGGTGAGGATGCCATCGTCCGTGCGGTCAACAATGGTTTCACCAACCACATGCCGGCTCAATCGGCGTTGTTGAACGAGGCGCAGATCAACGTGCTCGCGTCGTATGTGTGGGGCCTGTCGACCAAACCCGGTACGGCACAGTAAGCCCTCATCGACCCCAGGCATGAGATCTCATGCCTGGGGTTTTCTTTTTTTAAAGTGCCTTTGTGAGTTCTCATCCCCCAGCAGCGAGTGCTTTGTCTCAAGAGTCTTCCGCTGACAAGGTGACGTCCCGGTCGCCCGCAGGTGGCGGTGATGAGGCCGTGCTTTCGCTTTACGTCTCCCAAAAGAAGATCCAGCCCCGGTCTGTTTTCGGTCTCTTTACCAAGTGGCGCTGGGCTTTGGTGTGGGTGACCCAGATCGTTTTTTATGGGTTGCCATGGCTGCAGTGGAATGCCCGCCAAGCGGTTCTCTTTGATCTGGAGTCCCGTCGGTTCTTCCTCTTTGGACTGGTGCTCTATCCCCAGGACTTCATCTATCTGACAGGGTTGCTGGTCATTTCAGCGCTGGCCTTGTTCCTTTTCACGGCGGTGGCGGGGCGTCTCTGGTGTGGTTATGCCTGTCCCCAGACGGTCTACACAGAAATATTCCTTTGGATAGAGAAAAGGGTGGAGGGGGAGCGCTCGGCCCGGCTGAGGCTCGACGAAGCCCCGATGTCTGTGGCCAAAGTGGGCAAGCGTGGCCTCAAGCACCTGCTCTGGCTCATCTTTTCCCTCTGGACGGGCTTTACCTTTGTCGGGTATTTCACCCCCATTCGCGAACTGGGCTCGCTGACGCTGATGGCCTCGCTGGGGCCGTGGCAGACCTTCTGGGTGTTTTTCTACGGTCTGGCGACCTATGGCAATGCGGGTTTTCTGCGTGAGCAGGTGTGCAAGTACATGTGCCCGTATGCCCGCTTCCAGAGTGCGATGTTCGATCCGGACACGATGATCGTGACCTACGACGAAGCGCGCGGTGAACCACGTGGGGCGCGCTCCAAGAAGGCTGACCCGAAAGCGCTTGGCTTGGGGTCGTGTGTCGACTGCACGCTGTGCGTGCAGGTGTGTCCGACCGGAATCGACATTCGCAAGGGTTTGCAATACGAGTGCATCGGTTGTGGTGCCTGCATTGATGTGTGCGACGAGGTCATGGACAAGGTCGGGTATCCGCGTGGCCTGATCCGGTATTCCACACAAAACGGCGTGGCACAAGGCTGGAGTCGGCAGGCGATGATCCGGCGCGCCTTCCGGCCCCGGGTGCTGGTCTATACCGCGGCATTGGGGGCTATCACGGCGGCCTTACTGGTCAGCCTTTATTTACGCACCCCGCTGAAAGTGGATGTGATCCGTGATCGTGGAGCACTGGCTCGCATGGTGGAGCAAGGGCGGATCGAGAATGTGTTCCGCTTGCAGGTCATGAACGCGACTGAACACCCTCAACGCTATTTTCTCGATGTGGACGGACTGCCGGATATCGTGATTGCGTCGGATCGGTGGGTGGATGTGCTGCCTACTGAGGTGCGTTCGGTCGCCGTTCGTGTGCAAATTCCTCCGGATGCTGCAGAGCCCGGTTCGCACCCCATTCGTTTTCTCGTGCGCTCGTCTGAGAAGCCGACCGATGCAGTCGCCGAAAAGGCTGTCTTTCTGGTTCCTCGATAAACTGAAACCTCACCACATCAACCACATGGACTGGGTCATGAACTCCCCTCAGAAAACGTCTCCTGCCTCTGCACCTATCCCTTGGTGGCGGGTCCCTCATATGTGGCTGGTATTGGGGGGGCCGATGGCTGTTGTGGTGGCAGGCATTGCCACAGCGGTGATTGCCTACAGCAACCAAGATCCTGTGCTCGACAAGGTCGAATACGAGCGGGATCTGGCCGCTGCCAAAGCACTGCAGGGAAAGGAGCGGGTGGACGCGCTTGTCAAAATGCAGCCGGCCGGACAGGCCCGCAACCATGCGGCATCCCCCGTGGTGCCCGGTGAGGCGCCTAAGCGCTGAGCCTTTCGGGGGCGAGCCCGTCGACCCCGAATCTCGACTTCGTGCGTAGAGGAGACCGACGATGAAAGCGCAGCGATGGATGTGGGTAGGGTGGCCGTCATTTCTGGCCGCCGCCGTGCTGGAAATGCTGGTGTTTGCCATGGTGGATCCGCACGACCTGCACTGGTTTGGTGAACCTTTGGCGTTGTCCCGGCAAGCGGTCTATACCCTGGCCTTTTTTGGCTTCTGGGCCATCACGCTGACGTCGAGTGCGCTGACCACATTGCTCGCCATGTCGCCGCTGGAGGTGAACCGTTGTCCTGTGCCGGAGGACCAGCGGCCCGAAGGCTGTGTCCGCCACCCGCATGCAGGGGATCCGACACAGTCATAAAAAAGCCCCTCGGTGCACCGAAGGGCTTGGTGTGAGATGTCAGATGCCAGTCAGCGGCAGGTGCCTGGATTGACGATCAACCTCAGGCCGTCGGTGTTCTTGATGTGCACATAGCGCTGCTTGACGTCGATGATGCCTTCGTCGACGAATTTCGAAAACGTGCGGCTGACCGTTTCGAGCTTCATGCCCAAGTAGCTACCGATCTCTTCTCGCGTCATGCGCAGGATGAGCTCGGACTGCGAGAAGCCGCGTGCATGCAGGCGCTGCACCAGGTTCAGCAGAAAGGCCGCCAGTCGCTCCTCGGCACGCATGCTGCCCAGCAGCAGCATGACCGAGTGATCGCGCACGATCTCGCGGCTCATGATCTTGTGCACATGGTGCTGCAAGGTCGTGAATTCGCGTGAGAGTTCTTCGACCTGATCAAAAGGCATCACACAGACCTCGGCATCCTCCAGGGCGATTGCATCGCAGGAGTGGCGGTCGCTCACGATGCCGTCCAGACCGATGATCTCGCCAGTCATCTGGAAGCCAGTGACCTGATCGCGGCCATCGGCCGTGGTGACGCAGGTCTTGAAAAACCCCGAGCGGACCGCGTAGAGGGAGGTGAACTTGTCACCCACATTGAAGAGGGCTGTTCCCCGCTTGATGCGTCGACGGGTGGAAACCACACTGTCGAGTTTGCTCATCTCGTCTGTACTCAGGCCCATGGGCAGACACAGCTCGCGGAGGTTGCAACTCGAACAGGCGACTTTGATGCTTTGGACGTCCATAAATCTTCCGCCAATTGGCGCTCGAAGCTTAACCCATGGATGGGAGGGTGTCGAGAAATCCCAGTGCCATCAAGGCGTTGGGTGTGGGGATAACCCCGTACGCGCGGTCTCTTTTGACCAAGATCAAGGGCCCCGCCAACCCACTGAGGCACATTGGAACGCCCAAGTGGAGAACTGCCAGTGAGTCACGCCATATCCGACGAATTGCTCAAGCGATTCGACATTCCAGGTCCCCGATACACCTCGTATCCGACCGCCGACCGCTTCGTGGAGGCGTTCACCGAGGCAGATTACGTCAGGGCTCTTGAACAGCGTCGAGCAGGCTCGTTGGCGTTGCCGCTGTCACTGTATGTGCATGTCCCGTTCTGCGAGTCGGTGTGCTACTACTGTGCCTGCAACAAGGTCATCACCAAACACCATGAGCGTGCTGCCGAGTATCTGCGCTACTTGACCCGCGAAGTCGAACTGCAGGTTCAGCATTTTGGCAAAGGGCACAACGTTTCACAGTTGCATCTGGGGGGCGGTACCCCTACCTTCCTGTCCGATCCGGAGCTGGAAGATTTGATGACCATGCTGCGCCGCAATTTCACGCTGGTGCCCGGTGGGGAGTACTCGATCGAGGTGGATCCGCGTACCGTTACCAGCCAGCGCTTGCAGACACTGGCACGCCTGGGCTTCAACCGCCTGAGCTTCGGGGTGCAGGACTTCGATCCGGCCGTGCAGAAGGCGGTGCATCGCGTGCAGCCCGCAGAGCAGGTGTTTGCATTGGTCGATACTGCCCGCAAGATCGGGTTCGAGTCGGTCAATGTGGACCTGATTTACGGTCTGCCGCTGCAGACACCGGAATCGTTTGCTCGAACGCTTGCCCAGGTTAACGAGCTGCGCCCTGACCGCATTGCGTTGTACGCATACGCCCATCTGCCCACGCGCTTCAAACCTCAGCGGCGCATCGTCGCGGCCGAGTTGCCCAGCCCGGGAGACAAACTGTCCATGCTGTCGATGTCGCTCGATGCGATGAGCGATGCAGGGTACGTGTATGTGGGCATGGACCATTTCGCCTTGCCTGGCGATGCGCTCGCCGTGGCCAAGCGGCAAGGGCGTCTGCATCGCAACTTCCAGGGCTACAGCACGCAGCCCGACTGCGATCTCATTGCGCTCGGGGTGTCGGCCATTGGCCGTATTGGCGCCACCTACAGCCAGAATGCCAAGACCCTGGAAGACTATTACGATGCGCTGGACCAGGGGCGCTTGCCCATCGTGCGGGGGTTGGCCTTGTCGCGCGATGACCTGCTGCGTCGCTCGGTCATCATGTCCATCATGTGCCAGGGGGCGGTGCAGTTCGAATCCATCGAGCTGGGACATCTGATCGATTTTCCGACCTACTTCGCCCGTGAGCTGGAAACCCTGGACGGGCTGGTCGAACAAGGGTTGCTCAAGATCAACAGCGCTGGGATCGAGGTCACAGCCACCGGTTGGTACCTGGTGCGGGCGATTGCCATGGTTTTTGACAAGTACCTGCAAGGCGACATCGATCGCGCACGCTTTTCCAAGATCATCTGATGGACAACGGGCATGTCGGGGTGCGGTGACGCCCCCGTGTTCGCCTGCTAGAGTGCTTCCATGCAGACCTCGATGGCTTTGACAGCCCTGTTCATGGGCGTGGTCGGTGGCCCGCACTGCGTGGCCATGTGTGGGGCTGCCTGCGCCGGCATCAGCCGCGCAGCCGGTTCACGGAGTACACAGGCTTTGTGGTATTTCCAGGTCAGCCGCATGGTGGGGTACGCACTGTTCGGGGCTTTCGCTGCGGGTTCTGTGCAAGGCCTCGCTTGGCTGGGGACCAACACCCAGGTGGTTCGCCCGGTGTGGACCATGTTTCACGTGGCGGCGCTGCTTCTGGGTGTGACGCTGATATGGCGCGCACGCCAGCCCGGCTGGATCGAGGATCTGGGGCAGGGGGTCTGGCGCCGTGCCCGACCGGTGCTCGCAGGCATGGGCAGCAAGGCTCCGGTGGTGCTTGGGGTGGCCTGGGCGCTGATGCCTTGTGGGCTGCTCTACTCGGCGTTGCTCATGGCTTCTTTGTCGGCCAGTGCGCTCGATGGGGCGCTGATCATGGCCTTGTTTTCGGCGGGCACTTCGCTGTCGCTCACTGCAGGTCCGTGGTTGTTGTTGCGTGTCCGGGGCGGCGCTTCGGGGGGCTGGGCGATTCGGCTGGCAGGCTTGGCGCTGGCTCTCACATCCGGGTGGGCGCTCTGGATGGGCATCACGCAGCCTACCGGCTTGTGGTGCCTTTGACCGAAGGTCTTGGGATACCTTCAGTTTGGGCTGCGTGCAGGCAGGGTGGCCAGAACAAGGCCGAGCAAGGCAATGGCAAAAGCCAACACCTGCAGCGATGACAGGCGCTCGCCCATGAACAGCACGCCAACCGCCGCGGCACTCACCGGCAGCATGACGGTAAACACACCAGCCCGAGACGCAGGCACCGTCTTCAGGCCGGTCATCCACAGCCAGACGGTCCACATGCTTGCAGCCAGGGCATAGAAGACCAACAGCGCCCACAGTCCCATTGACACACTGCCGAAGTCAAAGGAGAAAGCGGCCCAGAGCCCCAGGGGGGTCACCAGAGCAAAACCCCAGAGGTTGATGATGGCCGAGATGCGTTTGGGGCCAAGCCCTTCGGTCAAGCGTTTGCCGATCACAACATAGGAGGCTTCGCAGACCACGGCGGCAAAAACGAGCAGGTTGCCCCACACGGTCAGGGATACCCCGGCAAATTGACTGGCAGTCGCCGCGAGCGCATCGTCGTGTATCGGTTTCTGCAACGAAAACAGAGCGATGCCGATGGCGGCACAGGCGATGGCTGCTGCGGTACGGCGACCAATGCGCTCTTTGAGGAAGAGGGCGCTGAGGATGGCCACGACCGCGGGAATGGCGGACATCACCACGCCGGCCGCCACGGCGGTGGTCAAGCGCACGCCAAACAACATGCAGATGGAAAAGAGGAAATTGCCCAGAAACGATTCCAGGAACAGCAGGCGTTTTACCCGCGGTGTGATGGGGGGCTCGTCTGCCGGACGGCGCAGCCAGGATGCCATCGCTAAACCGCCGATACCAAAACGCAACCAGGCCAGCAGAAACACCGGAAATATGGCCACCAACGGCTTGGACAAGGCCACATAGCTGCCAACGAGCGACATGCTCAGGGCCAAGGCCCCGTAGGCCAGCCAACGGGGAGCGGTTGCGACAACGGGGAGGGCCGACATGGCTGCGCATCATGCCTCAAGCGGGGAGGCGCCTCCATGAGTGCCTTCCACAATGAGAAAGTTAAATTTTGTATTGTGGAAGTATTTGTGCTGCATTGCGGAAAAATTTCTCAATACAAGAAAACAAATTTTGCATTGAGAAAAATTGTTGAAATGTCTTTGATTTAAAAGAGAATAAAAAAAGTCTTGTATAAGACATAAGAGATTTCCTGTGTCTTCTATAAGACTTAAAGTGAAGCCATCGACACAGCCAGCAAGGCCTGAGCTGATCGACCTCTTCACCAACCTCACGGAGTCCCGACATGCCCCAATCCCTGAAAGAGCAACTCAGCCGTCAGCAGCAGATCGAAGCCCTCGAAAAAGACTGGGCCAACAACCCCCGTTGGAAGGGCGTCAAGCGTGGCTACACCGCGGCCGATGTGGTTCGTCTGCGCGGCAGCCTGCAGCCCGAATACACGCTGGCTCAGCGTGGTGCGGAAAAACTCTGGGACAAGATCAATGGCAGTGCCAAGAAGGGCTACGTGAACGCCTTCGGCGCCATCACCGCCGGTCAGGCCATGCAACAGGCCAAGGCCGGCCTGGAAGCTGTGTACCTGTCGGGCTGGCAAGTCGCCGCCGACGGCAACACCTCGGAAACCATGTACCCGGATCAGTCGCTGTACGCCTACGACTCCGTGCCGACCATGGTCCGTCGCATCAACAACACCTTCAAACGCGCTGACGAAATCCAGTGGGGCCGTGGTGTCGAGCCGGGCAGCGCTGAGTTCATCGACTACTTTCTGCCCATCGTGGCCGATGCAGAGGCCGGTTTCGGCGGCGTGCTGAACGCCTTCGAGCTGATGAAGAACATGATCGCTGCCGGCGCCTCTGGCGTGCACTTTGAAGACCAATTGGCTGCGGTCAAGAAATGTGGCCACATGGGTGGCAAGGTGCTGGTGCCGACGCAGGAGGCCGTGGAGAAGCTGATCGCCGCGCGCTTCGCCGCCGACGTGATGGGCGTGCCGACCATCGTGCTGGCCCGCACCGATGCAGAAGCCGCCAACCTGATCACCAGCGACCACGACGCCAACGACAAGCCCTTCCTCACCGGGGAGCGCACGCAGGAAGGCTTCTTCCGCGTCAAGAACGGTCTGGAGCAGTCCATCAGCCGCGGCGTGGCCTACGCCCCCTACGCCGATCTGGTGTGGTGTGAAACCGGCGTGCCCGACATCGGCTTCGCCCGCGAATTCGCTCAGGCCGTGCATGCTGCCTGCCCCGGCAAGCTGCTGAGCTACAACTGCTCGCCATCGTTCAACTGGAAGAAGAATCTCAACGAAAAACAGATCGCTTCCTTCCAGGAAGACCTGTCCGCGCTGGGCTACAAGTTCCAGTTCATCACCCTGGCCGGTATCCACATCAACTGGTTCCAGACCTTCCAGTTCGCCCATGCCTATGCCCGAGGCGAAGGCATGAAGCACTACACGGAAATGGTGCAAGAGCCTGAGTTCGCCGCTCGTGAGAAGGGCTACACCTTCGTGTCGCACCAGCAGGAAGTCGGCGCAGGCTACTTCGACGACGTGACCACGGTGATCCAGGGCGGCTCGTCCAGCGTCAAGGCGTTGACCGGTTCGACCGAAGAAGAGCAGTTCCACTGATCCACGGGATCAGTCGGGCATCTCGAGCCCAAGGCGTGAGCCTTGGGCTTGTTTGTTTGCCTGTGGTGATGGTCGCAGGCCTTCCAGGCGCTGTGTCGTGCGGGGTGTGTGGCATGGCAGGAGGGGTTTATATTCCGTCGCTGCCGATCGCTGGTCCCGTTGCATGAACAACCTTTCGATATTCCCTGCTTCCTGTCACGACACCCATGGTCGGGAAAAGGGGGCGCCCGACGACGCGCCTGTGCTTGACATCCTCATGGTCACATACCGGAGCGAGGCGTTCGAGCGAGCGGCCATCGACAGCATTCGTGCCAAAACGGATGTGCCCTACCGGTTGACCGTGATCGACAACAACGCGGACAACCGCAGCCTCACACAGATCTGGAATGCGTTTGCCAGACAGTCGCGGGCGCCGTACCTGTGTTTCGTCAATCCGGACATCATTTGCGGCGCCGGCTGGGCCAGTGCGCTGCTGCGTGCCTTGGACATGCCTTCGGTCGCGGTTGCCAGCCCCTCGATGCCCTACCGGGGTGGTGGCGCGGGGGATCCTTGCTCCAGATTGCAGGCGCTCGATGCGCCCGAGGCTTTTGACGCAGCAGGAAGCCTTATCGAGGCCCAGATGGATGCCCTTGCGGGCCAGCTCCCCTCCATCGTTCTGGACGATCCTTACGGCTATGGGTATTGCTATGGCGTGCGCAGGGACTGGATGGTCAGTCTGGGCTATTTTGACGAATCGTTTGTCTACTACGGACAGGAGACGGATTTCAGCTACCGCACGATTCTGGCTGGCCGGCGGGTGGTGTGCGTCAAAGACTCGCTCGTCTATCACATGGGGCAGGGAAGCTCTAACGGCGCCAAAACGCCCGAGCTCTTGGTGGCCAACCGGCGTGCCCATGTTCTGTTGCGTGACAAACATCCTTCCTGGTCGGTGCTCCTCGGCTGGTACGCGGACGCACGAGAGGGGGCTCCGGGGCATCCGCTCGGCTGAGCATCGGGTGATAGCGGTTGGCCGATGTATGAGAGAATGCGAGGCAGTTTGATCAGCAAGATCGAGAAAGGCATTCAGGTTATGACACCGCGAACTACACCGGAGGTGGTTTTTCTGGCCCTTTGAGGCCTGCAGTTCGCGCCTGCCCGATTTCTTGCTTCTCCCTCTCCTAGCGCGGCCTCTGCCGCGCTTTTTGTTTTTCGGATACGCCATGTTGCACATCACGCTTCCCGATGGTTCCCAACGCGAGTTTCCCGGGCCGGTCACGGTCGCCGATGTCGCTGCCTCGATCGGCAGCGGCCTGGCCAAGGCTGCATTGGCCGGCAAGATCGGTGACAAGGTGGTGGATACCAGCCACCTCATCAGCCAGGACAGCCCGTTGTCCATCGTCACGGCCAAAGATGCCGATGGTCTTGAGGTGATCCGTCACTCGACCGCGCATTTGCTGGCTTATGCGGTCAAGGAACTGTTTCCCGAGGCACAGGTCACCATCGGTCCGGTGATCGACAACGGCTTCTATTACGACTTCTCCTACAAGCGGCCCTTCACGCCCGAAGATTTGGTGGCGATCGAAAAGCGCATGGCCGAACTCGCCGCCAAGGACGAGCCTGTGGTGCGCCGTGTGCTGCCGCGTGACGAGGCGGTGGCGTACTTCAAGGGTTTGGGTGAGCATTACAAGGCCGAGATCATCGCCAGCATTCCCAGCAACGAGGACGTGTCGCTCTATCGCGAAGGGGCGTTCGAAGACCTTTGTCGGGGGCCGCACGTGCCGAGTACGGGCAAGCTCAAGCACTTCAAGCTGATGAAGGTGGCGGGTGCTTACTGGCGCGGCGATCATCGCAACGAGATGCTGCAGCGCATCTATGGCACGGCTTGGGCGAGCAAGGACGATTTGCAGCAGTACCTGACCATGCTGGAGGAGGCCGAGAAGCGCGATCACCGAAAGATCGGCCGCGAGCTGGACCTGTTCCACCTTGACGAGCATTCCCCGGGGACCGTGTTCTGGCACCCCAAGGGTTGGGTGATCTGGCAAGAGGTCGAGCAGTACATGCGCAAGGTGTACCGTGAGAACGGCTACCAGGAAGTGAAGGGGCCGCAGATTCTCGACAAGTCGCTGTGGGAGAAGACGGGCCACTGGGACAAGTACCGCGAGAACATGTTCACCACCGAGTCGGAAAAGCGCGAGTACGCGCTCAAGCCGATGAACTGCCCTGGCCATATCCTGATCTACAAGCAGGGCATCAAGAGCTATCGCGACCTGCCGCTGCGCTATGGCGAGTTTGGCGCCTGTCACCGCAACGAGCCCACGGGTGGTCTGCACGGCATCATGCGCGTACGCGCTTTCACGCAGGACGATGGTCACATCTTCTGCACGGAAGACATGATCCAGGGTGAGGTCCAGGCGTTCACCACGCTGCTGCAGAAGGTCTACAAAGACTTCGGTTTCACCGACATCATCTACAAGCTGTCCACCCGCCCGGAAAAACGGATCGGGACCGAGGAGAGCTGGGACAAGGCCGAGGCGGCGCTGGCCGAGGGTTTGCGGGCGTCGGGGTGCGAGTTCACTTATCTGCCGGGTGAGGGGGCTTTCTACGGGCCCAAGATCGAGTACACGCTCAAGGATGCGCTGGGGCGCGAATGGCAGTGCGGCACGATCCAGGTCGATCCCAATCTGCCGGAGCGCCTGGATGCGGAGTTTGTCGGTGAGGATGGCAGCCGCCATCGCCCTGTCATGCTGCACCGGGCCATCGTCGGCAGCCTGGAGCGTTTCATCGGTATCTTGATCGAACAGCATGCGGGCGCGCTGCCTGCATGGCTGGCCCCTGTGCAGGTGGCGGTGCTCAATATCACCGATTCCCAAGCCGATTACTGTCGCGAAATCACCGAAATGCTGCAAAATCAAGGGCTTAGGGTGGCTCTTGATCTGCGCAACGAAAAAATTACGTATAAAATACGGGAGCACGCGTTGCAAAAGCTGCCTTTTATCCTTGTCGTGGGCGACAAAGAGAAAGCTGCTGGAGCCGTGGCCGTGCGGGCGCGAGGCAACAAAGACCTCGGTGTCATGCCGCTGGAGGACTTCTCCAGGCTTGTGGCGGCAGATATAGCTTCCAAGGTGTAAATCCTTCCGGAGCCGCATAGGCTGTTGCTTCCTTCGCATGTGCGTCCCCGATGGGGATGTCGCCGTTTTTTTAATTTGCCCATCCAAGGAAACCGCCATAGCTACCAATTTTCGCGACCGCCGCCAGCGTGAAGAGCGTGCACACCGCCTGAACCGAGAAATCATGGCTCCGGAGGTTCGCCTCAATGGACCGGAAAACGAGCCACTGGGCATCGTGAGTCTCCAAGAGGCGTTGCGCATGGCCGGTGAGCTGGATGTGGATCTGGTGGAAATTGCGGCAACGGCCACTCCGCCGGTTTGCCGGCTGATGGACTACGGCAAGTTCAAGTACCAGGAGCAGAAGAAGGCGGCTGAGGCCAAGGCCAAGCAGACGGTCATCGAGATCAAGGAAGTCAAGTTCCGTCCCGGTACCGACGACGGCGACTACAACATCAAGATGCGCAACATCCGCCGTTTTCTGGACGACGGTGATAAATGCAAGATCACGCTGCGGTTTCGCGGTCGCGAAATCACCCACCAGGAGTTGGGTCTCGCACTGCTGAATCGCATCCGGGACGACCTGGGTGATGCGATCATCGTCGAGCAGTTTCCCAAGCTGGAAGGGCGGCAAATGATCATGATGATCGCGCCTGGACGCAAGAAGGCTGGTGGTGGTTCCGCTCCCAAGGCGGCTGAAGCGCCAGCTGGGCAGGCCGCCTGATTGAGGCAGGTCGGTTGAACAGAAAGGGGTGATAAGGTCTTCGGGCCTTTTCATCGCAGGCCAGGGTGAAAACCATGGCCGATCGGGGGCTCTTTCGGGAGCCTCATCAGAAGTGTCTCGGGGCCAACAAGTTCGCGGAAGGTTCGCGGCGCCTCACGAGCACAAACAAAACAGGAGCATGAGAATGCCCAAAATGAAGACCAAGAGCAGCGCGAAAAAGCGTTTTCGCGTTCGTCCGGGTGGGACCGTCAAGCGCGGTCAAGCCTTCAAACGTCACATCCTGACCAAGAAGACCACCAAGAACAAGCGCCACCTTCGCGGTGCGGTGACGGTGCATGAGACCAACATGGGTCACATGGCACAGATGCTGCCCTCGGCTGGCCTGTAATCACGACGAACAAGGAGAACACACATGCCTCGCGTCAAACGTGGTGTCACGGCTCGCGCCCGACACAAGAAAGTTCTGGCTCTGGCCAAGGGTTTCCGCGGCCGTCGCGGCAACGTCTTCCGCATCGCCAAGCAGGCGGTGATGAAGGCGGGCCAATACGCCTACCGTGATCGCCGTACCAAGAAGCGCGTTTTCCGCCAACTGTGGATTGCGCGTATCAACGCTGGTGCCCGCGCTTGCGGCCTGACGTACAGCCAGTTCGCCAATGGCCTGAAGAAAGCCGAGATCGCCATCGACCGCAAGGTTCTGGCCGATCTGGCCGTCAACGACGTTGCTGCCTTCAACAGCATCGTGGAACAAGTCAAAGCCAAGCTGGCCGCCGCTTGATTTCCGACGGCCGAGGGCTGCCTCTTCGGTAGCTTGGCGGTCACGTCGTTTGAAGGGGTTGAGGCTTGAGCGGTTTGCCGCCGGCTTCAGCCCCTTTTTCATTGTTTTGCCGAAAGACACACATGAACGAGTTGGATGTTCTGGTGGACGGTGCCCGGGGTGCGTTTGCCCAGGCCACCACACCGGCCGATCTCGAAAATGCCAAGGCGCTGTACCTGGGCAAGTCGGGCCGCATCACGGAGCTGATGAAGGGCATGGCTGCCTTGTCGGTCGATGAGAAAAAGACCCGGGGGGCAGCGATCAATGTGGCCAAGCAGGCGATTGAAGCGGCGTTGACCGAGCGGCGCCAAGCCCTGGCCGATGCCGAGTTGCAGGTTCAGCTGAAAGCCGAAGCGCTCGATGTGACTCTGCCGGGGCGCCAGCGCGGGCAAGGCGGCTTGCATCCGGTCAGTCTGACGATGGAGCGCATTGAGGCGATCTTTGCCTCGCAGGGGTTCGATGTTGCCGATGGTCCCGAGATCGAAACCGACTGGTTCAGCTTCACAGCCCTGAACAACCCGCCCAACCACCCGGCGCGTTCCATGCAGGACACGTTCTATGTGGACGGCCGCAGTGCCGATGGGTTGCTGCTGCCTCTGCGGCCGCATACCAGCCCCATGCAGATCCGGTATGCGCATGCGCATGTGCGCAAGCACGGCAACGGTTTCGATCCGCGTTCCAGCCAGCTTTTTGGTGGTGACATGCCCGAGATTCGGGTGATTGCTCCTGGGCGTACCTACCGGGTGGACAGCGACGCGACCCACTCGCCCATGTTCCACCAGTGCGAAGGTCTCTGGATCGGTGCGAATGTGAGCTTCAAGGATCTGAAAGTAGTCTTTACCGACTTCTGCAGGACCTTCTTCGAGAGCGATGACCTGGTGCTGCGCTTTCGCCCCAGCTTTTTCCCGTTCACCGAGCCAAGTGCCGAAATCGATATCCAGTTCCAGAGCGGCCCGCTGGCTGGCCGGTGGCTGGAAGTGGCTGGCTCCGGCCAGGTGCACCCGAACGTGGTGCGCAACATGGGGCTGGACCCCGAAAAGTACATCGGCTTTGCCTTTGGCATGGGGCCCGATCGCCTGACCATGTTGCGCTACGGCGTCAACGATCTGCGCCTGTTCTTCGACGGCGACATCCGTTTCCTGAAGCAATTCCAGTAAACATCTTCGCGTCGTCGCTTACCGAGTCGTTCCATGCAATTTCCCGAGTCCTGGCTGCGAGCCTTCTGCAATCCGTCCTTGACCAGTCAGCAACTGGCTGACACCCTGACCATGGCCGGTCTGGAGGTCGAAGAGCTGCACCCCGTGGCGCCCGCGTTCACGGGGGTGGTGGTGGGGCAGATCCTGAGTGCCGAGCAGCACCCCAACGCCGACCGTCTGCGCGTGTGCCAGGTGGACGTGGGGCAGGGTGCTCCGCTCAACATCGTCTGCGGTGCACCCAATGCCCGTGCCGGCATCAAGGTGCCTTGTGCGACGGTAGGCGCCTTGCTGCCTCCGGGTGAAGACGGCAAGCCCTTCGCCATCAAACTGGGCAAGCTGCGTGGCGTGGAAAGCCAGGGCATGTTGTGTTCGGCCAAGGAACTGAAGATCTCGGAAGAGAGCCATGGTCTGCTGGAGTTGGACGACGACGCCGTGATCGGGCGCAACATCCGCGAGCAACTGGCGCTGGATGACATGCTGTTCACGCTCAAGCTCACGCCCAATCTGGCGCATTGCCTGAGCGTGTACGGCATTGCGCGCGAGGTGTCTGCCTTGACCGATACCCCCCTCTTGCAGCCCGAGTTCCCGCCGGTTCCTGCGGGCGTGGCCGACCGTCTGCCTGTGACCGTGCACGCGAGTGACCTGTGCGGCCGTTTCAGTGGCCGAGTGGTGCGGGGTGTGAACACCCAGACGCAGACGCCGGGCTGGATGGTCGACCGTCTGGCGCGCTGCGGCCAGCGCAGCATTTCGCCGTTGGTGGACATTTCCAACTACGTGATGTTCGAGCTGGGGCGACCCTCACACATCTTTGACCTCGACAAAATTCACGGTGGTCTGCAGGTGCGCTGGGGGCGTGAGGGCGAGCAACTCAAGCTGCTCAACGGCCATACCGTTGTGGTCGACGGCGCCGTGGGCGTGATCGCGGACGACCAGCAGGTCGAGTCGCTTGCCGGCATCATGGGTGGCGACGCCACGGCGGTGTCCGACGACACGCAGAACATCTTCATCGAGGCGGCGTTCTGGTGGCCGCAGGCCATTGCCGGCCGGTCGCGCCGCTACAACTTCAGCACCGACGCCGGTCACCGCTTCGAGCGGGGTGTCGATCCGTCGACCACGGTGGAACATATCGAGCGCATCACGCAACTGGTGCTCGACATCTGCGGCGGCCAGGCCGGACCGCTGGACGACCAGACCCTGGCTCTGCCGGAGGGAAAGCCGGTGACGCTGCGCGTGGCGCGGGCGGTCAAGGTCATCGGGATGCCGGTGACACAAGCCCAGTGTGCCGGCGCATTGCGCCGCCTCGGCCTCGAGGTCTCCGAAGGTGACGGGACGGTCACGGTTGCACCGCCGGCTTTCCGGTTTGACCTGCAGATCGAGGAAGACCTGATCGAAGAGGTCGCGCGGGTCATCGGCTACGAGCAATTGCCGACCAATCCGCCACTGGCACCGATCACCGCCAAGCTGCGTACCGAAAGCCAGCGGGGACCGTTTGCCGTGCGCCGCCAACTGGCACAACTGGGCTACCAGGAAACCATCAACTTCAGTTTTGTCGAAGAACGCTGGGAGCGCGAGCTTGCGGGCAATGCCGACCCGATCAAGCTGCTCAATCCGATTGCCAGCCAGATGAGCGTGATGCGCTCGTCCCTCCTGGGTAGTCTGATCGCGGTCCTCAAGTTCAATCTGGATCGCAAGGCCCAGCGCGTGAGGCTCTTTGAACTGGGGCGCGTGTTCCGCAAGGACGCTGCTGTGGTGGACAGCGACACGACTGTGGCGGGTTTCGACCAGCCCATGCACGTGGCCGGCCTGGCCTATGGCGGTGCGGATGGCCTGCAATGGGGAACGGCCGATCGGTTGGTGGACTTTTTCGATGTCAAGGGCGATGTGCAGGCGCTGCTGGCACCGCTGCAGCCCGTTTTCAAACCCGCAGAACACCCCGCTATGCACCCCGGGCGCTGCGCCAGCGTGTGGCTGGATGATCGCTGCATCGGGCATGTGGGTGAACTGCACCCCAAATGGCGGCAGTCCTACGACATGGTCCAGGCGCCTGTGATGTTCGAGTTGGCGCTTGACGCCGTGCTGCGGCGCGATGTCCCGGTGTTCCAGCCCGTCAGCCGCCACCAGCCCGTGGAGCGGGACATCGCCATCGTGGTCAAGGAGTCGGTGTCGCACGATGCCGTCATGGCGACCATCCGTACATCGGGTTTGCCGCTGCTGAGGCAGGCAGCCCTGTTCGACCTGTACCGGCCCAAGAAGCAGGCCGATGGCGCTAGCGGTGCACTGGCTGCAGATGAAAAGAGTCTGGCGATTCGCCTGACGCTGAGCCGGGACGACGCTACACTGACCGACGACGAAATCGAAGCGTCGGTACAGTCGGTGCTCAAGGCGCTGGCCCAGGGTGTGGCAGCGCGCTTGCGCTGACCTGGCCCGCACCACAACAAGACACAGGAGCACACATGGAACTGGCCGTCGAAAGCCTGGAAACGCCCGCGCTGACCAAAGCGCAGCTGGCCGAACTGCTGTTTGACCAGATCGGGCTGAACAAGCGCGAGTCCAAGGACATGATCGACGCGTTTTTTGACTTGGTCACCGACAGCCTGGTCAATGGCACGGACGTGAAGATTTCCGGCTTCGGCAACTTCCAGATCCGGACCAAGGCGGCCCGCCCGGGCCGCAATCCCCGCACCGGGGAGCCCGTGGCCATCGAGGCGCGGCGCGTGGTCACTTTCCATGCGAGCCCCAAGCTCAAGGAGCAGGTGCAAGCTGCGATCACCGGGGCCTGATCGCTGCGCATGGGTGTTTTTCCCGCCTTCAGGGGCGGGAACACAACATGTCGACACCTATTTGCCGATCTGGAGTTTCAGCGCGCCGCGCTTAGAGTAAATTTCAAGGTTCGGCTTGTATCGCCTTGATTTTTCATGGAAAACGCGCTGCCATCCATCCCGGCCAAACGCTACTTCACCATCGGTGAAGTGGGCGACCTCTGTGGTGTGAAGCCCCATGTGCTTCGGTACTGGGAGCAGGAATTTACCCAGTTGCGGCCCATGAAGCGCCGCGGTAACCGGCGCTATTACCAGCATCACGAGGTGCTGATGATCCGGCGCATCCGCGAGCTGCTTTACGATCAGGGGTTCACCATCAGCGGGGCGCGCAACCGGCTTCAGGAGCTTGCCGGCCAACCGGACCGGCATGATGACGCTCCAACCGATGAGCGGTCCGCCGAGGGTGCCGTGCAGGAGGCGGTGCTGGTGCAGACACCGATGAGCGCTGAAAGCGACGGTCCGGGGGGCTGGTTGCCCCGTGTTCGCCAGGAGTTGAGGGAGATCCGCAATCTTCTTGACGAGCCGTTCTGAAAGTGGCTTCAGTCAGGCTATAATCTAAGGCTTGTCGGCGTGTAGCGCAGCCTGGTAGCGCACTTGCATGGGGTGCAAGGGGTCGCGAGTTCGAATCCCGCCACGCCGACCATTTATTGCGAAAGCCCGGAGTCTCACGACTTCGGGCTTTTTTGTTGCGCCGCGCACCATGGATCATCAGGTTCAGCGGCATATGTGACGTTCCCCGAAAAACCGCGATGGGTCAAAACCATAGGTACGGTTGCTTCCCAAGGCCCCGAGAGAGGCAGATAGAAGCGATGAAGAAGTCCCGATTCAGCGAGGAGCGGATTGCGTATCCGCTGCCAAGCGCCGCGAGCTGGCAGCCTGGATGCAGGCACGCTTCAAGGTGAGCGTGCACCACTCGTGCCGACGGGCGCTGTTGCAGCGCCCGATCTGGTATGTCAAGTGCGAGGCATGAGACCAAAGTGCGCCTCGATAACGTATCCGGGACATCGCAATGAGCCGGCCGCGGTTGGGTTACCAGAGGGTTCTGGTGATGCTTAAACGGGAGGACTGGCAGGTGGGCAAGACGCGGGTGCGTCGCTTGTCCCGGCTCGAAGGTCTGCAACTGCGTATGTGTCGCATCCCGGAAGCATCATGAATGCCTGACAAGGCCAGGTGCTGCATAGGTTCGTTCGGGAGGGGCGCGTTGCACAACCCGTTTGTCGGTCTGGTTTTGCCGATCGGGTTTTAATGTCTCATCGGGTCCCAGCGCACAGAAGACCCGTTGGAGACAACATGAAAACCGCCACCGCCGTGCCCGGCAAAGCCTGTCATTTCACGATGGACAGCACCCCTGAGCCACTTCGGGCTCAGCGGTTCCAGCAGGAGATGCAGTCCACCTTCGCCATGCACCTGGCTATCAGCAGCCCGCCTACCATGCCCTTGACGGCGGAGGTGCAGGGCTACTTCGGTCGCAAACTCCGTTTTGCTGCACTGCGGTTCTCGGCCCATTCCACGGTGTCCACCCGGACCCGGAACGCGAGCGAGTCCCGGTTGCTGGTGTCGTACCACCGGCAGGGGGCCGCCGTGGTGGCGCAAGGTGACCGCGAGAGCCGCGTCGAGGCGGGTGATTTTTTTGTGATCGACCCATCACGGCCCTTCCACATCCAGACCACCGACAGCGAGGTGCATTCGGTTTATCTGGAGCCCCAGGCCCTGCGCCAGGTGCTGCCGCACTGGGACATGCTGACGGCGCGCGCCATCCGGCCCGGCGTGAAGACCGGCGCGCTGTTCACAGGCCTGCTGGACCAGTTGTTCGCCATGGTGCCCGACATTGGCGAAGACACGGCCGACGACATTGCCGAGGCCTTGCCCCGCCTGCTGGCGCCCGCGCTACGCACGTTGCTGGATGAAACGGATTCTTCCCCCACGCGGCTGAAGACGCTGCATCGCCAGCGCATCCTGGCCTATGTGCGCGACCACCTCTGGGACAGCCAGCTCAGCGCGCTGTCCATCGCGCGGGGTGTCGGCCTGTCGCAGCGCCATGTCTACGAACTGTTCGACGAGCCGGGTGGTCATCCGCTGATGAGGTCGGTGTGGAAACAGCGTCTGGCGCTGTGCCGCCGCGACTTGTCGGCGTCGGCCCTGAGGTCCCGGTCCATCGGCGAAATTGCTTACGCCTGGGGCTTCAGCAATGTGTCGCATTTCAGTCGTGCTTTCAAGGCCGAATTCGGCATCGGCCCGCGAGAGTTCCGTCGGTCCCGGGCGCTGGCAGACGCGGTTCCGGCCATTCGCCACTGAGCGGTGGCGGCCCCGGCTCGCAGGCCTCAGATGGGCTCTGCGAGGATGCGCAGCGAGCGCTCCACCAGCTCGGCCTGCTCGTGCATGGGTGCACGAGACTGCTCGCGCCGCCCGATCTCCAGCGAGTTCTCCACCACCAGGCGGCAGCGCTCGTAGCGCCGGTTCATGAAGCCCTCGAAGGCCGCCTCGACCGATCCGTTTCGGGCCAGCTCTTCGCCCAGCACCAGGGCGTCCTCCACCGCCATGCCCGCGCCCGAGGCCAGGTGCGGGGTGGTCGGGTGCGCCGCATCGCCGATGAGGATGGCGCGGCCTCTTTCCCAGGGGCGCGGCAGCAGGAAGCCCTCCAGCGGTCTCAGCACCACGTGGGACGATGGATTCAAACCCTCGCGAACGTTCCGCAGCACGCCGCCGTAACCGGCCAGCAGGCGCTGGAGTTCGCCCGGCAACTGATCGTCCGGCATGGGGGGGCGCTTCGGCCCGGTCTCCAGCACGAACATGTACATCTCGTCGCGCGACACCGGCGTGAGCCCGACCTTCAGCGGCCCGCCGAGAAAGAACATCCGGCGTTCCACCTCGGGCGGGCGTGGCACGGTCACGCGCCAGACACACTGGCCGGTGTAGACCGGCCCGGGCGCCTCTGGAAACAGCAGGTGCCGGACTTTGGAAAACACCCCGTCCGCGCCCACCGCCAGGTCGTAACGTCCCGATGTGCCGTCGGACAGGCAGGCCGTTATCCCGTCGACGTCCGAGTCCAGCCGGTCCACCGTCAGGCCCAGGCGCACCTGCGCGCCGCTGGCCAGGGTCTTCTCGGACAGGATGCGGTGCAGGACCGGGCGCATGATCCCGCCCGAGCCTGGCACGTCATCGTCGGCCACGATGGGCGTGGGCACCACGTGCGAGGGTGCGCCTTGCGCATCGCAGACCTGGATGCCGTCGCCGGTGAAGCCTTCGCGCCGCACGGCGTCGAGGATGCCGAGCGCCCCGAAGGCGCGCAGCGTGGGGCCGGTGATTGAAATCCCCGCGCCGTACACCCGCCACTGCGGGTCCAGGTCGATCAGGTCCACGGCCATGCCGATCTTTCTCAGCGTGATGGCGGTGGACATGCCCGCGATGCCGCCGCCAACGATCAAGGCCCTGCGCTTGGATGAGGTGTTCATGGTGTTCGAAAAATGGATGCAGACAAGTGGCCGGGCTGCCCGGATCGGGAGCCGATGCGGGCATTAGGCGTGGGCTGAACAAGGGCCGTCAATGCGACCAGGGGCCTGTCGCCATCCCAGGCAAAACGCATCGCAGGCCCAGTCAAATGGCGCTACACGGACAGAACAACATCGTGGGTTTCTTTTTCCTACGATCCCTCCTGCCAGTTCCCGCAAGACCGCCTTGCCCCACCACAGGAGTTCCCGCCTTGAGCCACGCTGCACCGGTCGCTGATGTTGCCGACCGCCCCAAGACCCTCGACGAGTCCAAACGGTGGATGCACCAGCGGTTGGCCTCCCGCTTTCATCCGATGAACGCCCTCGACCTGGACGACGGCCCCGCCTTCATCGACGGCGTGCCCGGTCTGGACGGCGCTACCTGGGGCGGCTACTGGTGTGGTCTGGGTGACCGCGTGCGCAGCGAGGCCGCCCAGGCAGAGAAGGCCGGCGACGCCGGCCGGGCCGCAGCCCTGTACCAGAAAGCCAGCGGGCTCTTCTTCATGGGGCGGTTTCCTTGCCCCAATCACCCCGCGAAGGAGCGCTGCGCGGTCGCCGAGCGCGAGACCTACCTGGCCGTTAGCCGCCACTGGCGCGAACCCATCGAGCGCGTAGAAATCCCCTTTGCCGGTCACGCCGGTGAGGGGTCGCGGGTGGTGGTGCTGGTGCGCAAACCGGTGGGCGTGACGCGCCCGCCCGTGGTGCTGATGTGGGGTGGTGTCGACGCCTGCAAGGAGCAGATGACCGCCGCCTGCGACGCCTTGCTGGCCCGGGGCGTGGCCACCGTGGCCATGGACAACGCCGGCACCGGGGAGTCGCCCGTCAAAGGCGTGCCGGACGCCGAACGCCAGTTCATCACCGCGCTGCAATGGATCGCTGCGCAGCCCGACCTCGACGGCGCCAAACCCGCTGTTCTCGGCCGTTCCTTCGGCGGCTACTGGGCCACCAAACTCGCGCACCTGCTGCCGGATGCCCTGGCCGGCGCGGTCAACTGGGGTGGCGGTGTGCACCACATGTTTCAGCCTGAGTGGGTGCAGGCTTCGCGCTACCCGGACAGCTATCTGATGGAACTGGTCGAAACCCGCAGCCGCATGCTGGGCGCCACCAACGACGACGAATACGTCGCCGGCTTCGGGCGGCTCTCGCTGCTCGATCAGGGCCTGCTGGACCGGCCCTGTGCACCGCTGCTGCTGGTCAACGGCAAGGAGGACAAGCAGTGCCCGGTGGCCGACATCCACCTGCTGCTCGACCACGGCGGGCCCAAGTCGGTTCGCATGTTCCCTGGCGGGCACATGGGTCTGACACCCATGACCCTGCCCACCATCGTGGACTGGCTGGAGCGGCAACTGCGCCAGAAGGGCAGCACATGACGCAGAGCAACTGGCGCCAGATCATGCCGACGGCCGAGGCCTACTGGATGAATCGCGTGCTCTACGACATCCACCACGTTGACAGCCACCTGCAACGCTACAAGGCCGACCCCGATGCCTACATGGCCGAGGTGCCGCTGGCCGCCGCCATGAAGGCCGCGATTCGTGACAACGACATCGGCGCCATGTACCTCGCGGGCGTCAACCCCTTGCTGCTGCGCGCGCACTGCCTGGGCTTGCGGATATCAGAGGCCACGTTCGTGGCCTCGCTGCGCGCGGTGGTCCATGATTCGACTGGGGAGGCCTCCCATGGCTGAGATCGTTTCGGTGCACGCCACCAGCCACACGCCGGTGATGATCAACTTCCCGGGTGCCATACCGGACGAAGATCGCGAGCGCATCTTTGCCGGCTTCCGGCAGGTGGGCGAAGAGATCCGGCAAGCCCGTCCGGACGCCGTGGTCGTGGTCTCGGACGACCACGTGCACAACTTCTTTCTGGACAACCTGCCGGCGGTCTGCATTGGCGCCGCGGCATCCTGGAAGTCGCCGGTGGAGCACTGGCTCAAGATTGATCAGCACGAACTGCGCGGCGACGTGCAGCTGGGCGGGCACCTCATCACCAGCGCGCTCGACAGCGGTTTCGACCCCGCCTTCTCGATGGCGCTGACCCTCGACCACGGCACGCTCGCGCCGCTGCACCTGGCGGGCATCGCCCGCGAAGTGGTGGTGGTGCCGGTGCTGATCAACTGCGTGCAGCCCCCGCTGCCGCCCATGAAGCGCGCGCTGCAGTGGGGCCGCCTGCTGGGACAGGCCCTGCGCAGCTACGGCGGCTGCGAACGGGTGTCCGTGCTGGCCACCGGCGGCCTGAGCCACGACATCGCCACCCCCCGCATGGGCCTGGTGAACGAAGCCTTCGACCGCGAGTTCCTGCGCCTGCTGGCGGCCAACGACGACGCACGCCTGCTGGAACACGCGACCCACCGCGTGCACGAGGCCGGCAACGGCGCCGAGGAAGTGCGCACCTGGCTGGTGGCCCATGGCGTGGCCGACGGCGCCGCCTTCGACACCCTGTACTACAAGGCCGTGCCGGCCTGGTACACCGGCATCGGCCTCGGCCGCTGGCGCACCGGGAGCATGTGATGAGCGCTCCCCGCCTTTTTCACAGCGTGCACGGGCCGGACGACGCGCCCGTGGTCGTGTTGTTGCATCCCCTGGCCACCCACAGTGCTCTCTGGCTTCCGCAGTTGCCCGCGTGGACCACCCGGTTCCAGGTGGTCTGCGTCGACCTGCCCGGACACGGACACAGCCCGGTGCTGCCCGACGTCACCACCCTGAGCCAATACGCCGCTGAGGTCCGTCATGTCCTCGATGCCCGGGGCGTGGACCGCGCTGCCCTGGTCGGGCTGTCGTTGGGCGGCATGGTGGCGCAGGCCTTTGCGCTCGCCTGGCCCGAACGCACCCAGGCCCTGGTGCTGGCGCACACCAGCGCCCGTACCGAGCCCACCATCCGCGACCTGTGGAGCACCCGGCTGCAAAAGGCGGCCGACGAGGGCATGGCCGCGCAGGTTCCGGGCATCCTGGGCCGCTGGTTCCCACCCGACTTTGCGGCGTCGGCACCCATGACGCTGCAATGGGTCGCGGAGCAGATTGCGTCCACCCCTTTCGACGGCTACGCAGCGGCCATCGGCGCGATCCAGCGGCTGGACCACCTCGACCAGTTGCACGGCATCACCGCGCCCACCCTGGTGGTGGCCGGCGAGCGGGACGCGGCCGCTTCGCCCGCGCTGGCCCGGCTGATGTCCGACCGGCTGCCCCATGCCACCCTGACCACGCTGCCCGGGGCCGGTCACATCGGCAACGTGCAACTGCCTCTGGCGTTCACGGAAACCGTGGGCGCCTTTCTCGTGCAATCGATGGATTCCCCTGCTTCCCCATAACACCAACGGAGACCACCATGACACAGCCTCATTTCCCTTCCCGCCGCCGCTGCCTGCAACTGGCGGCGGCCACACTCGCCTCGGCCAGCGGCCTGCCCTGGGCGCGAGCGCAAGGTGCCGCAGCGCCGTCCGAGCTGGCTCGGATCGTCGTCGGGCCGCCGCCCGGCACCTTGGTCGACCTGTTTGCGCGCCGCGTGGCCGAGGCCATCGCTCCGGGCTATGCGCGCACTGTCTTGGTCGAGAACAAGGTGGGGGCGGCCAGCCAGATCGCGGTGTCGACGGTGAAGGCCGCTGCGCCAGATGGCAACACCATTCTGATGACCCCCATGCCCATGATGGGCATCTTTCCGCACACCTATGCCAAGCTCCCCTATGACCCGGTGGCGGACTTCGTCCCGGTGTCCATGGGTGGGGTGTTCGATCTGGCGTTCGCGGTCGGTCCCCTGGTGCCCGCCAGCGTGACCACCATGGCCGACTTCTTCAAATGGTGCAAGCAGAACCCGGGTGCGGCCAACTTCGGTTCCCCCGCTGCCGGCTCCACGCCCCACTTCGCGGGCGGCATGGCGGCCCGCTCGGCCGGCGCTGAGCTCACCCATGTGCCCTTCCGTGGCACTCTGCCTGCGATTCAGGACATGGTCGGTGGCCAGATTGCTGCCGTGTGCGCGCCCCTGGGCGACTTTCTTCCGTTCGTGGCCGGCGGCAAGTGCCGCCTGCTGGCCACCACGGGCGAGAAACGCAGCCGCTTTGCCCCCACGGTGGCCACCTTTGTGGAACAGGGATTCAAAGAGGTCGTGCTCGACGACTGGTTCGGCTTCTTCCTCCCGGTCAACACCCCAGCGGCCAGGGTCGACGCCCTGAACGCAGCGCTCAAGTCGGCGCTGGGCAACCCGGCGCTGGTCAAAGCCATGGAGGAGCGTGGCCTGGAACTGCGCTGGACCAGTTCTGCCGATCTGGGTGCCCGGCTCAAGGCGGACATTGAAAAATGGCGACCTATCGTGAAGTCCTTCAACTTCACCGCCACCACCACCTGAGGCATGAAGTCGCACCTTGCCTTGACGGACGTGGACCGGCTGGACCCTCCGCAGCAAGTGGTGTACCACTCCATCATGGCCCTCGGGGCGACCTCAGCGGGCTCTTCCTGGCCTGGATGCACGGCCCCGAACTGGCCTCGTATGCCGCAGTTCCTTGGTAGGCGCCGGCACTGTGCAGGACGATGAGTGCCGGGGCCTGGCCGTGGCGTTCGTAGCAGAGCGGCCGGTCGTGTGAGGCGAAGGTGGGCACCCCCGGCTTTCCGGGCAAGTTCCGGGCAAGAAAAAAGCCCCAAGGCGTTGATTCCTAAGGGCTCTTTGAGTTTGTTGGGACGTCTTGGGACTTCCCTGGAAATTCACATGGTGGAGACGAGGAGGATCGAACTCCCGACCTTCGCATTGCGAACGCGACGCTCTCCCAGCTGAGCTACGTCCCCACAACGCCGGATCTTATCAAAGGTGGGCGCCTTCGGGGTGCTTCAACGTGACGGAGTCGCGGGCTTCGGGGTTTCGAGCACCAGTTCCACACGGCGGTTGCGGGCGCGGTCGACCGGGTTTTCCTTGGCTGCGATCGGGCGGGTGTCGGCGTAGCCGGTCGCTTCGATGTGTTGGGGGGCGATGCCTTGGTCGATGAGGTATCGGGCCACGGCGGCAGCCCGGCTGGCCGACAGCTCCCAGTTGGACGGAAAGCGCTCGGTGTGGATCGGGGTGCTGTCCGTGTGGCCTTCTACCGTCAGGCGCATCAGGGGCTCGGCTTTGAGGGCGGGCAGGATCTGACTCAGCGCCTGACGCCCGCTTTCGCCAAGACTTGCTGTGCCTGACGGGAACAGCAGCTCGCTGTTGATGCGCAGGCGCACGCCCTGTTCCGAGCGCAGCACCTCCACGTCGCGTCCGAGCTGGTCCAGCGGGGACGGCGGCGGCGGTGCGGCGGGAGCGGTGGGCCCGCTCTGAGGCACGGGCAGGGGCAGTGGTGGCACGATGCTGGGTGTGCCTGTGCCCGCCGTGGTGGCGGCGTTCAGCGGGTTGCTGGTGCTGGCTTCGTTCGCAGCGCTACTGGGCGTGGAGGTCGGCGAGGCGGTCGTGGCTGCGGTGACGGTGTCGGGACTCTCGGTGGAGGGCAGGTGGGACTGGGGTGGTCCGGAAAAAGCCAGCATGACGACCATCACCACCAGCATCAGCGTGATGACATCCAGGTAGGTGAGCAGCCAGCCCTCTTCTTCGGTTTCATGGCGCTCCTCCATGTGCCAGCGGCGGTACCGGCCCGACTGGGTGGAGACGCGCGCCGGTGTCGGGCGGCGCGGTGTCGGTGCAGCAGGCGGTGATGTTTCAGCGATGGCCATGCGAAGGCTTGGCCGGCCGTTCGGGCTTGCCGTCGTAGATTTCGTCGTCGTACTGCGCCACGAAGGCCTTGAGGGTTTCGCGCATCAGCGCAGGGCTGCGGCCGGCGTGCATGAGCGAGATGCCTTCGAGCACCATGTTCATCAGCACCAGGCGCTGCTCGGTGCGGCGTTCGAGCTTGACCGCAATCGGCTTGAACACCAGGTTGGCCAGCAGGATGCCGTAGAAGGTGGTGATGAGGGCGATCGCCAGTTGCTGGCCGATGGCCTTCATGTCGCCCGCGCCGATCAGCTCCATCAGGTTGATGAGGCCGAGCAGGGTGCCGAGCATGCCGAAGGCTGGCGCGTAGGTGGCCATGAGGCGGAAGATCTGGGCCTCGGCGGCTTCGCGCGAACGCATGTGGGCGATGCGCCATTGCAGCAGGTCGATGATTTCGTCTTCGGGCGTATGGTCGATGACGAGTTGCACGCCGGTGCGCAGGAAGGGGTTCTGGATTTGTGCCAGGGCGCGTTCGACGGCCTGAAGGTCGCCCTGCATCCACAGGCGCGAGATCACCACCAGCTCTTCGATGTGCAGTTTGGTGTCGATGCGTTCCTGGCGGATGACCTTGCCCACGAGCTGGAACACGCGCAACACCTCGCGCAGCGGATAGCTCAGGAAGGTGGCTGCGAGTGTGCCGCCGAGCACGATGGCGATGCTGGGCGCATCAATGAAACGCAGCGGGTCATCGACCGCAAACAGCAGGATCACCGCCATGAGCACCACGCTGGCGATCATGCCGATGAGGGTGGACGGATTCAATCGGGTATCTCCGTGCGGGTACAGCCCCGGCTCCCGCCGATTCTGGCGGCATGGTGGGGCGGCAAGGCGAAGAAAAGCCGGGTCAAAGCCCGGCTTATGCGTTCAGAGCGGCTGCCCGGCGCGGCTCAGCACAGGCCGTTGCGGCTGGCGAGTTCGACGAACAGGCCCGAATGGTCCAGTTCGGCCAGGCCGTGGTCGACCGCGTCGGCAAAAAGCTGCTCGAACAGGGCGGTGATGGGCGCATCGAAGCCGATTTCCTGCGCCGTGCTCAGGGCGTTGCGCATGTCCTTGAGCTGCACGGCGATGGCCGCGCGCTTGTCGAAGTCGCGTTCGACCATGCGCTGCCCATGCACCTGCAGGATGCGGCTGTCGGCGAAGCCCCCGGCGATGGCCTGGCGCACCTTGCCCATGTCGGCGCCGCCTTTTTCGCACAGCAGCAGGGCCTCGGCCACGGCGCCGATGGTGATGCCCACAATCATCTGGTTGGCCAGCTTGGCCAGTTGCCCGGCGCCGGTGGGGCCGACGTGGGTGGCGCGCCCCAGCAGGGCCAGCACGGGTTGCGCCCGCTCGAAGTCGGCGGCGCGGCCCCCAGCCATGATGGCCAGCGTGCCGGCCTCCGCTCCGACCGTGCCCCCGGAGACCGGGGCGTCCAGGTGGCGCACTTGCAGCGCCGCGAGCCGGGCGGCGTGGTCGCGCGCCTGGCGGGGCTGGATGGAAGACATGTCCACCAGCAGCGAGCCGGGGCGCAGGCCGTGGGCGGCGCTTTGGTGGAAGAGCACGTCTTCGACCGCGAGGCCGTCCTGCAGCAGGGTGATCACGATGTCGGCCTGCGCGACCGCCTGGGCCGGGGTGTCGTGCACATGGGCGCCGAACGGTTGCAGCCGTTCGGCCTTGTCGCGCGAGCGGTTCCAGGCGTGTACGGTGAGCCCGGCTTCGCACAGGCGGCGGGCCATGGGAAAACCCATCATGCCGATGCCCAGCACGGCGACGGTTGGAGGCGGAGAGGAAGAGGCGTTCACGATGTCTCGGAAAGGCCGGGAGGCCGAAAAAATTGTAGGAGGGGTGGGCGACCGCGGGGGTGGGCGGTCAGGTCTTTGACAGGGTCCGGGCCTGGTTCGCAGGCGCGGCGGGGGACTGTCCGGCAGCCTCTTGGGGACTGCTGGACCTGCCGTCGTCAGGGGGTGTCGATGTCGGTGTCAGGGTGGCCAGGCGGTTGAACAGGCGTTCGCGCGCCTGCTGGCCGTGTTCGCGCATCAGGGCCTCGGCGTGCGTGGCGTCGCCAGCGGCGATGGCGGCCGCGATGGCTGCGTGTTCATCCCATACGGACGCCCGCAGGGGATGGGTGCGCAGCACCAGCGCCATGGCGCGGCGGATGTGGTGCCAGTGCAGCAGGGCGCTCTGTTCGATCAGGGGATTGCCCGAGGCCTGATAGAGCGCGCGGTGATAGTCGAGGTCGGCCGCGATCATGGCGCGCACGTCGCCCCGCGCCACCGCCGCGCGCCCGCGGATGAACAGGGCCGGGTCCATGTCGGCTCGGCGCTGCGCGGCCAACTGCACCGCCAGCGCATCCAGGGCGCTGCGCACCTGGTGCACGCGCGCGACCTGTTCGGGGTCCAGGGGGCTGACCTGCAGCCCGCGTGTGCGCCCGGCCGCTCCGTGCGCCAGCGGGGCGGCCTGCACCAGACCATCCTGTTTCAGCCGGCGAAGGGCGAGGGTGACCGGCTGGCGCGACACCGCCAGCCAGCTCGCCAGGTCTTCCTGGGTCAGGCGCTTGCCCGGCGGCAGCGTGCCGTCGCTGATGGCTTCCAGCAAGGCCTGGTAGACCTGCTCGACGAGGTCGGGCGGGGATGCGGGGCGCAGCGGGGCGGTGGGCATGGTCTCAGGATTCTGAATTCAGAATCCATTATGGCCCGCCCTGAGCCGCCCCGTGGCCCGTGCGTGCCAAAATCGCCGGCATGAATGCCCGAACCGACACCGCCTGGCTGGACGCCCAGTACAACAACCGTGCGCTGGTGCCTGCGCATGCCGAGCATCTGGCGCACTGGGCCAGTGCCTCGGCCGAGGCGCGGCAGCGTCTGGTGTGCCTGCCCGATGTGGCCTATGGCCATGGCAGTGGCGAGACGCTCGACCTGTTTCTGCCACCGCGCCAGGCCGATCGGCCGCTGGCCCCGGTGCTGCTGTTCATTCATGGGGGTTATTGGCGCAGCCTGGACAAGCGCGATCACAGTTTTGTGGCGCCGCCGTTCGTGCAGCGGGGGGCGGTGGTCGTGGTGCCCAACTACGCGTTGTGCCCGGCGGTGACGGTGCCCGACATCGCGCTGCAGATGGTCAAGGCGCTGGTCTGGACCTGGGACCACATCGCCACCCACGGCGGTGACCCCGACCGCATCACCGTCGTCGGGCACTCGGCCGGTGGGCACCTGGCGGCGATGCTGCTGGCGGCTCTGTGGCCCCAATGGCGCAGCGACCTGCCGCCGGCGCTGGTGAAAAACGCGCTGTCGATCTCGGGCCTGTACGAACTGGAGCCCTTGCGCCACACCCCATTTTTGCGCGATGCGCTGCGCCTGACACCCGCACAGGTGGCGCAGGCGAGCCCGGCGCGGTTTCCCGCCCCGGCGGCCCTGTCTGACCGGGGAGCGCTGTCCTGTGTGGCCGGCGGGGCCGAAAGCGATGAGTTCCTGCGCCAGAACACCCTGATGCGCCAGGCCTGGGGGACGGCGGCCGTGCCGGTCTGCGAAGCGCTGCCCGGGCTGAACCACTTCAGCGTGCTGGAAGCGCTGGTGCAGCCGCGCCACCGCCTGCACCGGCTGGCCCGCCAGTTGCTCGGGATCTGAGCGGCCGGGCCGTGTTTACATGAACAGGTGTTCGCCGGCGTTCTCGCCGCCGAGGATCACGTAGTTCACCTTCTTCAGGTCGGCCAGCTGCGTGCCGCCGGCATAGCTGATCGAGCTCTGCACGTCTTCCTGCATCTCGCGCAGCGTGTCGGCCAGGTGGCCCTTGATCGGTTCGAGGATGCGCTTGCCCTCCACGTGCTTGTACTCGCCCTTGTTGAAATCGCTGGCCGAGCCGTAGTACTCCTTGTAGCGCTTGCCGTCGACCTCGACCGTCTGGCCGGGCGATTCCTCGTGGCCGGCGAACAGCGAGCCGATCATCACCATCGTGGCGCCGAAGCGCACGCTCTTGGCGATGTCGCCGTGGTGGCGGATGCCGCCGTCGGCGATGATGGGTTTGGTCGCCACGCGCGCGCACCACTTGAGCGCCGAGAGCTGCCAGCCGCCGGTGCCAAAACCGGTCTTGAGCTTGGTGATGCAGACCTTGCCCGGACCGACGCCGACCTTGGTGGCGTCTGCGCCCCAGTTCTCCAGGTCGATCACCGCTTCGGGCGTGGCCACGTTGCCGGCGATCACGAAGGCGTTGGGCAGCTTCTGCTTGATGTGCTCGATCATCTTTCGCACGCTCTCGGCGTGGCCGTGCGCAATGTCGATGGTGATGTAGTCGGCGCCCACGCCGTCGGCGGCCAGGCGGTCGATCACGTCATAGTCCGGCGCCTTCACGCCCGAGCTGATGGAGACGAACAGGCCCTTCTCGCGCATGCGCTTCGCGTAGGCCACGTTGTCCAGGTCGAAGCGGTGCATGACGTAGAAATAACCGTTGGCGGCCAGCCATTCGCTGATGGACTCGTCCAGCACCGTCTTCATGTTGGCCGGCACCACCGGCAGCTTGAAGCGCCGGCCGCCGAATTCGATGCCAGGGTCGCACTCGCTGCGGCTTTCCACGCGGCACTTGCGCGGCAGCAGCAGGATGTTGTCGTAGTCGAAGATTTCCATGTGGGCCTTTCAGTCACCTCGACCGTTTCGGGAGGTGGGTTGATGAAAAGGCGCTTGGAACTGGCCGGCCCTTGATTCCGGGGGCGGAAAAAAGAAACCGGGCGCAATTGCTTGGGCCCGGTGATTGATTCTAGGCCGGATGCGTCCGCCTGGGGGCGGGCACCGCGCATATGCCCGGTATACGAAAGGCCATATGGCGGGAGGTGGTCGCTATCGGGGGGTGGAGCGGCTTTCTACAATCGCCCGATGCTGTTTGAAGATCCCTCCCCGCTGCTCGTCGGCCTCAACCCCGAGCAGGCCGCCGCCGTCACCCTGCCGGCCGAACACGCCCTCATCCTGGCGGGCGCCGGCTCGGGCAAGACCCGGGTGCTGACCACCCGCATCGCCTGGCTGCTGCAGAGCGGGCAGGTTTCGCCCGGCGGCATCATGGCCGTGACCTTCACCAACAAGGCGGCCAAGGAGATGATGACCCGCCTGACGGCGATGCTGCCGGTCAACGTGCGCGGCATGTGGATCGGCACCTTCCACGGCCTGTGCAACCGCTTTCTGCGCGCGCACCACCAGGCGGCGGGCCTGCCGGCCACGTTCCAGATCCTGGACACGCAGGACCAACTCTCGGCCATCAAGCGCCTGTGCAAGCAGCACAACGTGGACGACGAGCGCTTTCCCCCGAAGCAGTTGCAGTGGTTCATCAGCGGCTGCAAGGAAGACGGGCAGCGCCCGCGCGACGTGGTGGTGCGCGACGACGAGACGCGCCGCAAGGTCGAGATCTACCAGCTGTATGAAGAGCAGTGTCAGCGCGAGGGCGTGGTCGATTTCGGCGAGCTGATGCTGCGTTCGTACGAAGTGCTGCGCGACAACGACCCGGTGCGCGTGCATTACCAGCGGCGCTTCAGGCACATCCTGATCGACGAGTTCCAGGACACCAACCGCCTGCAATACGCCTGGCTCAAGATGTTTTCGGCGCCGCCGCTCGAAGGGCTGCCGCCCTCGGGCAATGCGGTCTTCGCCGTGGGCGACGACGACCAGAGCATCTACGCTTTCCGCGGCGCGCGCGTGGGCAACATGGCCGACTTCGTGCGCGAGTTCCAGGTCCGGCACCAGATCAAGCTGGAGCAGAACTACCGCAGCTGCAGCAACATCCTCAACGCGGCCAACGAGCTGATCGGCCACAACAGCCGGCGCCTGGGCAAGAACCTGCGCACGGATGCGGGCGCGGGCGAGCCGGTGCGTGTGTACGAGGCGCCCAGCGACTTCGACGAAGCGCGCTGGGTGGTCGACGAGATGAAGCAACTCGAGCGCGAGGGCATGGCGCGCAGCGAGATGGCCGTGCTCTACCGCAGCAACGCGCAAAGCCGCGTGATGGAAACCGCGCTGTTCAACGCCGGCATGCCCTACCGCGTGTACGGCGGGCTGCGCTTCTTCGAGCGCGCTGAAATCAAGCACGCGCTGGCCTACCTGCGTCTGCTGGAGAACCCGCACGACGACAACAGCTTCCTGCGCGTGGTGAACTTCCCGCCGCGCGGCATCGGGGCGCGCAGCGTCGAGCAGTTGCAGGACGTGGCGCGCGCGAGCGGCTGTTCGCTGCACGACGCGGCCAGCGGCGTCACCGGTCGCGCCGGCACCGCCATCGGCCACTTCGTCGCCCTGCTGGACGTGATGCGTGAAAAGACGCAGGGCATGACCTTGAAGGAAATCATCGAACTGGTGCTCGACCGCAGCGGTCTGGTCGAACATTTCCGCCAGGAGCGCGAAGGCGAAGACCGGGTCGAGAACCTGGAGGAACTGGTCAACGCGGCCGAGAGCTTCGTGATGCAGGAAGGTTTTGGTCGCGACGCGGTGGCCTTGCCGGTGGACGAGCTGGGCGCACCGCTGACGCAGAGCCCGGCGAGCCAGGGGCTCGACATGAGTCAGCCCCTGGTCGACGAGCCGCTGCCGGCCGTGGCGACCGACACCGGCGAAACGCTCAGCCCGCTGGCCGCGTTCCTGACGCATGCCGCGCTGGAGTCTGGCGACAACCAGGCCCAGGCCGGGCAGGATGCGGTGCAGCTCATGACGGTGCACGCGGCCAAGGGGCTTGAATTCCACGCCGTGTTCATCACCGGCCTGGAAGAAGGCCTGTTCCCGCACGAAAACGCCATGAGCGACCGCGACGGGCTGGAGGAAGAGCGCCGCCTGATGTACGTCGCCATCACGCGGGCGCGCCAGCGCCTGTACCTGGCCCACGCGCAGACCCGGCTGCTGCACGGCCAGACGCGTTACAACCTGCGCAGCCGCTTTTTTGACGAACTGCCCGAGGACGCGCTGAAGTGGCTCACGCCGCCGCAGGCCCGCCCGGGCCTGTCGGCCGGTGGCTGGCAGGGTGGAGGCCGCGGGGCGGCGGGGGCAGGGGCGCAGCCGGCCTGGACGCCGGGCTGGCTGGCCGCGGCCGACCGGGCGCCAGCACCCAAGGCGCCGGAGCCAGATCGCGGCGTCGACCTGCGGGCCGGGCAGAAGGTCTTCCACAACAAGTTCGGCGAGGGCAAGGTGCTGGCCATCGAAGGGGCGGGCCCCGACGCCCGGGCCCAGGTCAGCTTCAACCGCCATGGCGTGAAGTGGCTGGCGCTGAGCGTGGCCAAGCTCACGCCCGTGGACGCATAAAAAAGCCGCCCGTGGCGCGAGCCACCGGCGGCATGAAAAAGCTGCACGATCTCTGAGTGCGGGCGCCAGGCCCGCGTGCAACCTTGGAGAAACGAAGGAACCGCGGCCCGGGCAGCGCCCGGGCTGGTGATCAGAAGTCGTGGCGGATGCCGAGGGCGAACAGGCGGGTGTCGGCCGTCTTGGTGCCGGCGCCGTTCTTGACTTCGTGGGTGCGGTAGCCGCCGTACAGGCGGGTGCGCTTGGACAGCGAGTAGGTGGCGCCCAGACCGAAGCCCGACGACTTGGACGACGTGGCGCCACCCTTTTCGGTCTTGCTGTTGGCGTAGCCGGCCGACAGGTTCACGGCGCCCAGCGGCACGTTCACGCCGACGGTGAATTCGGTGTCATCGCCGTTGGCATCGGTGCCGTTGCGCTGGTTGTAGCCGGCCGAGATCGAGGCGGCACCCAGGTCGTAGGCGCCGGACAGGGCGACGTACTTGTCGTCGGTCTTGCGCTCGTTCTGGTAGCCCAGAGCGGCGTGCAGCGGGCCGTTCTTGTAGCCGGCCTTCAGCGCGGTCATGGTTTCGTTCTTGGTGCTGTCGTTGTCCAGCGCGTGGTTCAGGCCGGCGTAGAAACCACCGAAGGAGGGGGTTTCGTAGCTGATCATGTTGTTGAAGCGGCTGTTGTAGTCGCCACCCGACTTGAACACGCCGTTGGAAGCGGGCGTGAAGGCCGAGTCGAACACGTTGGCGCTGTAGGACACGGCGCGGATGTCGTCGTACACCGTGGTGCTGCGACCCAGGCGCACGGTACCGAAACCGCCGCTCAGACCGACCGTGGATTCGCCCTTGAAGAACGGGTCTTGCGACGAACCGTCGGTGGCGTTGAAGCGGTTTTCCAGCTTGTAGATGGCCTTGAGGCCGCCGCCCAGGTCTTCGCTGCCACGCAGGCCCCAGCGCGACGTGGTCAGACCGCCGTCGCCGCCCTGGAACATCTTGGTTTCGCTACCCTTGCCGAGTTCCTTGAGGGAGCCCACGGACAGGTCGACGCGGCCATACAGCGTCACGGAGGACTGCGCCATCGCGGCGCCGGAAGCGGCCAGGACGGCCAGAGCGATCAGGCTCTTGTTCATGCTTTTTCCTTGAAGGATGTGTTGGTACGGGTGGAGGTTTTTTCTCCGCCTGATGCCCTTGGCAAGCAGGTGCGCCCATTGCATCGAAAGCGCATAAAACCTCTGTGACACTTCATGAGATAGCTATATTTGTTGTAGCAACACAACAAGACATGAAGGGCATCAGGGCGTGCCTGCGTCGACCATGCGGGTCCAGCCGGCGCCATCGTTGTCGCTGGCGACCCAGAGCCGGCCTTGGTGCAGGGCCATGCCTTCGGCCTTCTCCTGCACGAAGTTCAGGTCCTTGCGCAGATCGCGCACCAGGGTCTTGCCGAGCACGGCGTTTTCGGCGATGTCGGCCACGCGCACGCTGTAGATGCGCTTGACTTCGGCCGTGATGGCGCGCGCTTCGCCGCCGCCCTTGTCGCGCTCCAGCACCAGCAACCGGCCATCGGGCGTGAGCTGGATTTCCGAGAGGCCCATCCACAGGCCTTTCGGGTTCTGGCTGTGCTGCTCCAGCGGGTAGAGCGCGGTGGTCCAGGTGTCGCTGGGGATGTGCCAGCGCAGGATGGCGGCCTGGGGCTTGGCCGGGTCGAAGCCGCGCTGCACCGCCATGTAGAGCGTCTGGCCGTCGGGGCTGGCGGTCACGCCTTCAAAGCCGGTGCTGATCTTGGGCGAGGCAAAACGCTGCGTGATGCTGGCGGGCAGCTTCACGCGCCGCTGCAGCCGGCCCTGGAAATCCACCTTCACCAGTTCGTTGCCGTCGACCGTGGCACCTTCGCTGGCGATCCAGAAGCCGTCGGCCACGCGGGCGATGCCTTCCGGGTCGAGCTTGAGCGGCTGGCCGTTGCCATCGGTGAGCATGAGCGCCTGGTCGATGACCATGCGGCCGGCGGTCGCCACCTGGCGGGTTTCGATGCGCCAGATGCGCGAGGTGGCGAAGGCGTTGTCGGGCACCGCCCAGAGGTGGGTGCCGTCGCTGGTCAGGCCCGAGATCGCGCCCCAGGGCATGTCGTCGCTGGCAGCGACCACCTGCACGTCGGCCGGGTTGGCGGGGGCGCCCTGCGCGTGGAAGCGGTAGAGGTTGAGCGAGCCGTCGCCTTCGTTGGCGGTGACGAACAGTTGCTGGCCGTCGCGGCGGTGGGTGATGGTGGTCAGGCCTTCGGGCGATTGGCCGGTGGGCAGCAGCTGCACGAAGGTGGGCGCGCCCGGCTGGTCCATGCGCCAGACCTCGACGAAGGCACCGCGCTCGGAGCCCACCAGCAGATAGGGCCGACCGCCGAAATGCGCGCTGGCCACGGACTCGATCTCGACGCCCTTGGCGGCGGAGCGCGCATCGGGGTAGTGGCCGTGCTGCACGGCGTGGCGTTCGGTGCGGTCGCCGGTTTCGAACACCACCTGACCGCGGATGTCCATGAGCGTGAAGCCGCGGCCGCCCGGCAGCGTGCCGTCGGCGCCCTTCTTGCCGTCGCCTTCGTTGGCCAGGGCGATCACGCCGTTCGACACCCAGGCCACGGCATCGGGTTCGCGCCGGCCGGTGAAGCTGTCCTGCAGGCGGATTTCCTTGTCGCGCTGCAGGTCGGCGTCGCCCGTGCGGGTCACGGTGCCGGCGCTGAACACGCGGGCCAGGCGGGCACGGCGTGGGTGGCTCAGGTCGACCACCGCGATGGCGTTGTTCTCCTGCAGCGAGACCACGGCCTGCCGACCATCGGCGCGAACGGACACGAACTCGGGCTGCGGGTCCTCGGGGTAGAGCACGCCGGGCGTGGCGCGCAAAGCCGCCACCAGATCCAGGCGCTGCAGACCGCTGTCGGCGCCGCCGTACAGGCTTTCCAGCCCGACCACATCGATGAAGCCCGGGCGCTGGCCGCCCAGGGTGGCGTCGCCCTTGGCATCGCTTTCCTCGTCTTCGATGGCGACCACGGCGCGCAACCGGCGGCCGCTGCCAGCCAGCGCGAGCGAATCGGGGCCGATGCCCACGGTGATGTCGCGCACGTGGGTGATCGCGGCCTTGTCGCGGATGTCGTAGATCCGCAGCAGGCCGCGGCGCGGGTTGTTCTTGTCGTCGTCCAGGCGCAGGGCCAGCACGGCGTAGCGCCCGTCCGGCGTGATGGCCACCGAGGTGGGTTCACCGATGCCGTGCAGGCGCACGTTCACCGGCGGCAGGGTGCGCGGGTGTGCCGGGTCGCGGATGTCCACCACGCCCAGTTCGCCCGCGTCGGCGCTGGTGTAGAACAGGTGCTGGCCGTCGGGCGTGGCCGCGACGATTTCGGCCACGCCGTGCACCGGTAGGTGCGCCACCATGGCGAACGGGGTCTGGGGTGCGGGGGCGGCGGGCGCTGCCTGCGCCAACAGGCAGGCGCCGGTCAGGGCGGCCAGGAGCGGCAGGCGGGTCAGGTGGGAGAGGGCGGGGGACGGGAGGTGACGCTGCATGGTTCGGACCGCGGCCACCAGGGGCGCGGGCATCGTTGAAAACCCGGCAGCCTAGGCGGGCTCTGTGTCAGCGTCATGAAACGGTGCCGCCGCGTGTGGCAAGGGCGGCGAGGGCGCCAAAAAACAGCCCCTGCAGCGGGTCTTCGCTGCAGGGGCCTGGCGGAAACGGCAGCGGCTTCAGGCGCCCGGGGTCGCCTCGGTGGGCACGGCGCCGGCCTGCTTGAGGTCGCTCAGTTGCACGGACAGATCGAGCAGCCGGACCTTGCTGGTGTAGTAGCGGTCCAGGCGCCATTCCTGCAGCAATTCCAGGGCCAGCTGGAAGGTGTCGTAGTCCAGGCGGTAGAGATCGCTGATGGCGTACGGCTGTTCGGCTTCCAGGGCCACCACCAGGGCCGAGAGGATGGCCGCGGCGGGTTGGTCGGGTTGGGTTTCAATCAGTTTTCGGGCTTTTTTCAGGGCGCGCATGGAGCCTCCAACACTCAAGGATGAAAAAGGAATAGCGCGGGACGAGGGCCTGACGCGCTGTCCGGGCGAGCATAGCGGGGCACCCCGTGGAATTGATGACGTTTTCATGAAGAGTGCGTGACGTCTTCATGACAGGCCCGCCGAAGCAGTGCCTGGCCCATGCGCAGGGCCTGGCCGGTGCCCAGCCCCGGCACGCCGGCCCAGCCGGGCGGCGCGAGCACGATGACGGTGGAACCGTGCTCGAACCAGCCGAGTTCGTCGCCGCGCCGGTAGGCCTGATCGCACGGCAACTGGTGGGCGCCGCGGTAGCGCAGGTTCAGGGGCACGTCGATCGCGTGCAGGCGCAGGCTGGCGACCAGGATGGCCGCCACCGGGACCAGCAGCAGCGGCGTGCCGTCGGCCAGTTCGAGGTGCAGCACGGCGCGTTCGTTGCGGCAGAACAGGCGCTCCACCCGCTTGAGCGCGATGGGGTTGACGTTCCAGGTGTCGCCGCTGAGGTAGGTCACCTGCCGCAGGCGGGCATCGGCCGGTGCGTGGATGCGGTGGTACATGGCCGAGGTCAGCCGCAGCGTCACGTAGGTGCCGCCTTGCAGTCGCCGCGCCAGCGCCTGGCCGGCCGCGTCGTCGCCCAGCAGGTCGGCCAGCCGGTAGGGGAAGCCCTTGGCCTGGAAAATCTGCGGGCCGTCGCCGGTGGCGTCACCCGCATCACCGATGCGGCCGTGGGCACCCACGATGCCGTCGCAGGGGCTCACCAGGCCTTGCGGGTCGGGGTCCAGCGGGCGCGCGCCCGGGCGCAGCGCGCGGGTGAAGACGTCGTGCAGGCAGGTGTAGCGGGTGGGCTGCGCATCGCTCAGATCGAGGTCGGTGAAGAGCCGCCAGACGGCCAGCGAAGCCTTCAGCACCCCCCGATGCCGGAGGCGGCTGAACCAGCCCATGAAGTGCGTGAGCGCGATGCGCGGCACGCGGTTGGTGAGCAGGAAGTTGAGGTCTTCGTTGAGCGCCAGTCGGCGCAGCCAGTGACGGGATGTCATGCGGTGTTCACGCGGCTGTCACCCCTGCGCCCTAAAAAAGCGGCCTGTCCATTGCCACCGATTGCCCATGCTGCCCTCTGAAATCCTGTGGCCTTCGGCCGCCCTCGTGCTGGCCTGGCCGCTGCTGCGGCAGCGTTGGGCCCTGTCGCGCGCCAAGCACCGTTCGCTGGCGGGGCATTCGCGGCTGGCCAAGCGCCTGGCGCGCTGGCTGCCGGGCTACAGCCTCGATGAACAGCGGTTTTTCGACGCCGACGGGGCGGGCCCGGCCATCGCCGCGCGCCGCCGCGCCGCGTTCGACGCGCTGAGCGCCGGCTTCGAACAGCGCCATGCGCGCACCCTGGCCCTGACGGCCGAGGCCCGCGAGGGGCTGCCCGATCTGCAACTGACGGGCCGCTACCGGGTGCCGTTCCCGTTCAGCGACCTGGTGAGCCGGCGCCTGCGCGTCGGCGCCTTCCTGCAGGCTGCCGAAGGCCGGCACCTGGTCGATCTGGATGGCCAGCGCTTCATCGACCTGACCGGTTCGTACGGCGTCAACGTGTTCGGCGCCGATTTCTACAAGGCCTGCATGGCCGAGGCGGCGCAGCGGGCGTCGGCGCTGGGCGGCACCCTGGGCGCCTACCATCCCTGCGTGGCCGACAATGTGCAGCGTTTGCGGGCCCTGTCGGGGCTGGACGCGGTCTCGTTCCACATGTCCGGCACCGAAGCCGTGATGCAGGCCGTGCGGCTGGCCCGCTACCACACCCGCCGGCGGCATCTGGTGCGTTTTGCGGGTGCCTACCACGGCTGGTGGGAAGACGTGCAGCCCGGCCCCGGCAACCCGCTGCCGCCGCGCGAAACCTACACGCTGGCCGACATGAGCGAACGCAGCCTGGCGGTGCTGCGCCAGCGGCGCGACATTGCCTGCGTGCTGGTCAATCCCTTGCAGGCGCTGCACCCCAACCACAATGCCCCGGCCGATTCGGCGCTGTTGGCCGGCCGTCGCAGCGCGGGCTTTGACCGTGCGGCCTACACGCGCTGGCTCCAGCGCCTGCGCGAGGTCTGCACCGAGCGCGGCATCGTGCTCATCTTCGACGAGGTGTTCCTGGGTTTCCGGCTTGCGCCGGGCGGGGCGCAGGCCTACTTCGGCGTGCAGGCCGACATGGTCACCTACGGCAAGACGCTGGGTGGTGGCTTCCCGGTGGGGGTGGTCTGTGGCCGGGCTGCGCTGATGCAGCGTTTCCGCCCCGAGCGGCCCGCCGACCTCTGCCTGGCGCGCGGCACCTTCAACGCCCACCCCTGGGTGATGGCCGGCATGGCGGCCTTTCTCGACCGCCTGGCATCGCCCGCGGTGCAGGCGCTGTACGCCGACCAGGACGCGCGCTGGAATGATCGCGCCGCCCGCTTCAACGCGGCCATGGCCGAAGCCGGCCTGCCCGTGGTGGCGACGAACCTGCAGAGCATCTGGACGCTGGGCTTCACCGAAGCCTCGCGCTACCACTGGATGTTCGCCTACTGCCTGCGCTGGCAGCGGCTGGCGCTGAGCTGGGTCGGCACCGGGCGCCTCATCTTCAGCCTCGACCTGAGCGAGGCCGAGTTCGACGAGGTGCTGCAGCGCTTCCTGGCGGCGGGGCGCGACATGCAGGCCGGCGGCTGGTGGCTGCCGCCTGGCCAGACGCCGGCAGCGGGGCCGCTGCGCCGCCGCATGGCCCGGGAATGGGGGCGGGCGGTGCTGGGCCGGCGGGCCTGACGGGGCGGGGGCTTTGGCGTGGGGCGCGGCCATCGTGCCCGACTCAGCCATGCGACGGGTGGCCCGGGTCCATCCACTGGCCGCGCAGCAGGTGCAGCGGCGCGCGGTGGTAGAGGCGGATGTCGTTGACCGGATCGGTGACGATCTTGGCCAGCCACACCAGCCCGGTGCGCACGTCGCGCAGGAAGAACAGGTGCACCGTGCGGAACAGCAGGCCGCCGATGCCGATGGCCAGCCACAGCGCGCCGACCTGGCGCACGTAGCCGTCCCAGCCCTCATGCACCGGCAGCAGGCCGAACAGGCCCGGGGCCGTGGCCAGCAGCAGCGGCGCGGCGGCCCACAGCGCCATCAGCACCACCTTGCGCCGCAGGTTGTAGCCGACCTTCACGTCTTCCTTGTAGGCGTGCGTGACCTGGTTGATGGCGTCGTAGCCGCGCGGCTCGAAGAAGAAATGGCCGGCCTGGCGCGAGGTCATGGACACCAGCCAGGCGATCAGGGCCGACACCACCGGGTCGATCCACAGCCAGGCATAGGCGACCAGAAAGCTGATCGCGCTGACCAGGTGCAGCGCCTGGTTGATGCGGCTGTGGTGGTAGTAGCGGTGGTCGTCCCAGCGCTGGGTTCTCAGGTCATCGAGAAAGCGGTTCACGGGCGGTCCTTCCAACAGGGTTGAGGGTCCGCCATGCTGTCGCAAGCGCATGAAAATCCGGTGACAGCACGGTGCCGACACGCCGCTGTCACGGGGGTGCCGCGGTGTCACACCATTGCCGTGTGCGGCCCCGAACATGGCGGCATGGACAGCTTGCGTTCCCAGGATATCGTGCTGCAGGACTTTCCTGCCGCCCTCCCTTCGTTGCGCCTGGCCGTGGTCACCGAGACCTGGCCGCCCGAGATCAACGGGGTGGCGCTCACCCTGGCGCGGCTGGTGGCCGGCCTGTGCGAGCGCAACCACCAGATCCAGCTCGTGCGGCCGCGCCAGCGTCCCAACGACGCGGCGCTGGCCGCCGGCAGCGTGCAGGAACTGCTGGTGCCGGGCATGCCGATTCCGCGCTACCCCGAGCTCCGGTTGGGGCTGCCCGGGCGCAAGGCGCTGATCAACGCCTGGTCGCGCCAGCGGCCCGATCTGGTCCACATCGCCACCGAAGGTCCGCTGGGCTGGTCGGCGCTGCAGGCGGCACGCCGTCTGCAACTGCCGGTGACCTCGGACTTCCGCACCAACTTCCACCGCTACAGCGCCCACTACGGCCTGGGCTGGCTGCGCAAGCCCATCGCGGCCTACCTGCGCAAGTTCCACAACCTGACGCAGTGCACCATGGTGCCCACGCGCGCCCTGTGTGCCGAACTGCTGTCGCAGGGTTTCGAGCGCCTGCAGGTGGTGGCGCGCGGGGTGGACACCGCGCGTTTCCATCCCGGCCGGCGTGACGAACACCTGCGCGCCGCCTGGGGCGTGCAGCCGGGCGAACAGGTCTGGCTCGTGGTGGGGCGCCTGGCCGCTGAAAAGAACCTCGACATCGCCCTGCAGGCGTGCGAGGCGGTGCGCGCCGATCCGGCCATCCGCACCCGCGTGCGGCTGGTGCTGGCGGGCGACGGGCCGCAGCGCGCCGCGCTGGCTGAACGTTGCCCGGATGCCCGCTTTCTGGGCATGCAGAGCCAGGACCAACTGGCGGCCTGCTACGCCTCGGCCGACCTGCTGCTGTTTCCCAGCCTGACCGAAACCTTCGGCAACGTGACGCTGGAAGCGCTTTCCAGCGGCCTGCCGGTGCTGGCCTTCGACACCGCGGCGGCGGCCGAGTGGGTGCGGAACGGGCACAACGGCTGGGTCGTGCCGGCGGGTGATGCGCCCGCCTTCGTGGCCCAGGCCCATGCGCTGGCCACGGCGGGCGAACGCCTGACCGGGGTCCGCGAGGCGGCGCGAGCCTCGGTGGCCGACCTCGAC
>Ga0067045_1027704_pt1 | contig 68545 bp, 65 predicted proteins | sample TerdegcTABiofilm_FD_59184 | JGI IMG/M metagenome (GOLD analysis project Ga0067045, IMG submission 59184) | Combined Assembly of (Gp0054472, Gp0054536) Wastewater bioreactor microbial communities from Singapore -Terephthalate degrading...
GATAATCTCAGTGATTTATAAACTTTTTTAAGGTTTTAACGATAATGTTTGAATAATATATTATAGTTTATTATAATTGATTGATACAAAATGATAAAAACAAACAATTACAACATAATAATTAGTAATCATTATGGATGAAGATAAAACAAAACCAGAGATCGGCGAGCGCACCATCGCGGTAGTCCAGAATCCCCTGTTTTCCGGCCTGAAATTATGGCTCAAAGCCAAACAGGAAAGCCTGGACTTGTGGGGTTTAGAAAAAATATTTGGTTGCGACAATACGAAATATAAACAGGCTGTTAACAGTTTCAAAAATCTGGTGCATGAAATCGAGCAGGAATATTTGAGCACGACCACCAACATCGGCCTGGGACCCGACGAACTCGATGAAGCTAAAAAACAAAGGGATCAGCAACTGCTCGACGCCAAGAGAGATTTTATTTACAATCTTCCTGAAAACTACCGGATGTGGTTTAAAAAAACAAAAATCTTCAATTCCTGGCGCACCGAGCCTTCCAGCTGGGGATTTCATGAATCCCGGTACTGGGGCAACCGTTCGGGACTTACTCTTCGTGAACGGCGGGTGCTTTATGGCGCCGCTCTGGCGGGACTGGCGGGACTCCTGGCCATACTCGTAATCTCCCTGCTTCAGGAAAAAGAGGAATCGGTCAGGAACGTGGGGTGGGAAGTTCCGGAAAAACCGGCGCGTAATATTGATTCCCTGGTTCAGGCCAAGATGACGAAAGATTACAAGAAAGAACAACGGCAATTAGCCATTGAGCGTAATAACCGCATTATCAACGGCCTGAACAGCGGGTATTATATTACCACCTCTCCTTATATGCGGGCAGAGATCAAATCCCTCATGCAGATGTATCACGATGAGGTCTATAAGGAACCGATACCGAAAAATACAATCACGAATGAAGCCATTATCAGTTCGGCCGGTTTGATAGCCGCCAACAATCCAGACATAATAACCAAGTGGGACGATTTCGGAATACCGCTTTTCTGGAAAGAAGGCGCCCGGGTTCAGATGACCTGGGAAGATGTCAATTGGGGTCTGCGCGTTTATTATGCGCGGAAAAATCGCGGAAACCGGTAACCGTTAATTCTGCTATTCAACACATATTTTATAACCTATAGGAGAACTACATGTTTCAAGGGCATCCTAAGGGGCTGCTGGCCTCGGCACTCGCTAACATGGGCGAGCGATTCGGTTTTTACACGATGATGGCGATTCTGGTCCTCTTTCTGCAGGCCAAATTCGGACTCACCGGAGAAAGCGCGGGCATTATTTACGCCACGTTTTATTTCTCTATTTATATTCTGGCGTTTGTCGGCGGTCTGATTGCTGATAAGACAAGGCATTATAAGGCGACGATCCTGACCGGTTTGATTGTGATGTCGCTGGGATATTTTCTCATCGCCATTCCCACGCCGACGCCTTCGCCGAACAAGACGCTGTTTATCACGCTCACCTGTATCGGATTGTTTATCATCGCCTTCGGGAACGGCCTTTTTAAAGGCAACCTGCAGGCGCTGGTCGGCCAGATGTACGATAACGAGACTTTTTCCAAAATGCGTGATTCCGGGTTCTCTGTGTTTTATATGTTCATCAATATCGGCGCTTTCTTCGCTCCTTTCACGGCTGCCGGCGTAAGGAACTGGTGGCTCGTCAAAAACGGTTTCGCGTATAATCCCGACCTGCCCAAACTGTGCCATGCCCAGCTGGAAGGCACCATCAACGAGGACGGCCTGAAGCGCCTTGCGGATTTGTCGGCGCAGGTCAGCGGCAAAGCGGTTGCCAATCTTTCCGAATTTGCCCATAATTATTTGGACGTCTTCGCCACCGGTTTTAATTATGCCTTCGGCGTGGCCATCCTCGCGATGCTGATTTCGCTTACCATATTTGTCATCAACAAGAAGAAACTGCCGGATGCCAAAAAACTGGCCGAGCAGGCCGCCGCGAACAATGCGCCGGTCATGGACGCCCACGAAGTCAAACAGCGCTTATACGCCTTGTTCGCCGTGTTTGGCATCGTGATTTTCTTCTGGTTCTCATTCCACCAGAACGGCCTGACGTTAACGTATTTCGCGCGCGATTACACGCTCCTGAAAATCGGCGGGCTGGCCATTACGGCGGAACAGTTCCAGGCGGTTAATCCGTTCTTCATCGTCGTGCTCACGCCGCTCGTGCTGGCTTTCTTTGCCTGGCTGCGCCGGAGGGATATGGAACCCTCCACGCCTAAGAAAATAGCCATCGGCATGGCCATCGCCGCACTGGCCTATGTGATCATGGCTTTGGGCTCGCTGGGACTGCCGTTGAAATCTGCCGTCGACGCCATGGGCGGTCTGGCTGACCTTCAGCGCGTCACGCCGTTCCTGCTGATCGGCACCTATTTTATTCTTACCGTAGCGGAACTGTTCATTAGTCCGCTCGGAATCTCCTTCGTTTCCAAAGTCGCCCCTCCCCAGTATCAGGGCATCATGCAGGGCGGCTGGCTTAGCGCCACCGCTATCGGCAACCAACTGCTGTTTATCGGCGCCATTTTGTATGAATCCATACCCATCTGGATGACCTGGTCCATGTTCGTGATCGTCTGCCTGATTTCCATGGCCACCATGCTCTTCATGCTGAAATGGCTGGAACGGGTCGCTAAATAATCTTGCGAGGATACATAAAAAAAGGGAGACGTTTTGTCTCCCTTTTTTTTCATAGATTTTTAAGCTAGTAGCTGGCCATCATTTCTGTTTCATAAGGATTCATAAACACAACCTGGTTCTCGCTCTTGATTTCGGCAACTTTCTGCTTGCCGAATTCGCCGGTTAAATACCAGGAACGGCTGGGTTCATCATAATCCAGAACCGTCTTGTTGCCCTTCCGGTCGCCGCTCAGTTGGACCAACTCCACATGATGGCGGCTGACGGTCATCTGATACTGCGTATCTTCGATCGTCACCATCTTGGTCTCCTTTTCACCCGGCCCCATAGCCATAGGATTTGAACCGGTCCAGAATTCAATGGTATTCAGTATAACCGCGTCAATAAATGTGCCGAGCCCGTATACAGGAAGAATCACCATAACCCAGAACACCAGGTTATTGATAAATTTGTTTGAAGAAACCGTTCCATTCCATGTATAGATTTTTTTCGTGAGCATAAATTTCCCGTAACAGCCGGACATGGTCGTCGCTCCAAATAATACGGCCAGACTCAGCGCGATAATTTTTACATAGCGTCTCATGATTGACCTCCGTTATTAAATTTTTAAAGGATTCGGTTAAATTAATTTAGTATAAACGCGTTGTTATTTCAATACAAAATTTATTTCACGTAACCCTACTTAATAAAATTCGTGAGATCTTTATTAGGAATCGGCATACCGGCTGAATAATCATAAAATCCTTTTCCGGATTTCTTGCCGTAGAATCCGGCGAGGAACATCTTACGCAACAATGGCGGGCAGGAATACATGGCGTCGCCGTACTCCTGACTCATGATGCCGGCAACACGGTACACGGTATCGATACCAATGAAATCGAGCAGTGTGAGAGGGCCCACGGGATGGCCGCAACCGAGTACCATGCCTTTGTCGATATCTTCCATCGAGGCGACGCCGTTTTCCAATGCGCGGATGGCGCCGAGCAGATAAGGAACGAGCAGAAAATTGACCACAAAACCGGAATTGTCCTTTGCGGCAATCGGCGTTTTACCCAGCGCTTTGCCGAGTTCAAAGGCGGTTCGGAAGGTTTCTTCCGAGGTACGGACGGCTTTAACGACTTCCACCAATTTCATCGCGGGTACGGGATTGAAAAAATGCAGCCCGCAGAACCGGTCCGGCCGCTGGGTAGCCGCGGCTATCTCGGTAATCGTGAGACTGGACGTATTGGACGCGAATACCGTATGCGGCGGACAGAGTTTGTCCAATTGCCCAAAAAGATCGTTCTTTATTTTCAGATCCTCGATAATTGCCTCGATGATCACGTCGCAATCCTTCAGGTCTTCAAGGTTTGTGGTTCCGTGCAGGTTGGCGATGGTTTTATCCTTTTCCTCGGCCGTTATCTTGCCTTTGTTGGCATTGCGCTCCAGTTGTTTCTTTAATCCGCCGAGCGATTTGTCGAGAAATTCCTGCTTGAATTCCCATACGATGGTTTTAAATCCCGCCGCGGCCGCTATCTGCGCGATACCGCTACCCATCAGGCCACAGCCGAGAACGCCTATCGTTTTGACATCTTTGATTTCCATGGTTGGCACTCCTTCTTGGTGATCGGTATTATTATTCTTGCTCTTCTATCGTTATCTGCACTATCCAGGCGTCGGGGTATCCGAGTGCTTTGGCGGTTTCCTTCAGGTCATCGGCCCGGTCTTTATCTCTGAAATTGCCGACGCGGATTTTATAGAACGGCACTTCGTGATCCAGATATACCGGCACAGAAAAACGCGCGGCCGCTTCGTCCCGCACACGGACGGCATCATAATAATTGGTGGATGAAAAAATCTGAATCCGGTAACCAATTATATTCGCCGATGAATTTTTTTTCACCGTGGCGGTATCCTTAAGCCAATCATAATTCGCCGGCTGGGCGGGCAGGCGCTGTAGGCGCGGATTCAGGCGCCAGGGTTCTTCCGTCAGCGAACGGATGCGAAACGCCAGCGAGTCGGCGGTTTGCGTTCCGGCACCGGCAACGCGCGCGGTTTGTGAACAGGCCGATACCGTCAGAAAGCACACCAATGCAAAAATAGCCGTGGCAGAAAAAGTCTTCATCAACAATTATTCCCTGTTAAGAAAACCCGGTAATTCAGCCAGATGATCCAGAATGACCGTAGCGCCTTCGCGTAAAAAGTCATCCCGCGTGGTCATGCCCGTGCACACGGCGGCAAACGGTACGCCGGCCGCACGGGCGGTGTGCCAATCAATCAGACTGTCGCCCACGTAAAGCGAATCTTCGCGCGCGCCTTCCATCGCTGCAATCGCTTTCAACAGACCTTCGGGATCGGGCTTTAACCGCGTCACATCCTCATAACCGATGATGACGTCAAAGAGGTCGTCTAATTCCAGCCGTGTAAGGGTTTCCTCAATGGTTACCCGGCGCTTGGTGGAAACGATGCCGAGCGTGTAGAAATCTTCGTAAAGCGCCGTCAGTACGGTATCGACGCCGTCAAGCAGAACCGTTTGTGCCACCATAATGCCCGTATCGGCGTACTGCATAAACCATTTTTTGCATGCGGCCACGGTTTCGGCATCCGGCCGGGAATGCAGTTTGCCGAACACGTCCTCCAGCGAATGACCGATCATCCGGCGAATTGCCACGGCATCGGCATCGGAAGCGCCGGTTTGCCGGAGCGCGTGATTCACACAGGCGATAACGGCCGAGGAAGAGTCCGCGATGGTGTAATCGAAGTCAAACAGAATTTGGTGCACCGGCTTCATTTATTTGGCTTTCTTTACAACGCGCACCGTGTCCACCGGCAATGCATTCAGAGAGGATAGCGTCATATCGGGCTTTATCCTTCCGGAAAGTTTCTGGCCGGTACGGTTGAGCCACACCGCCGTCCAGCCGGATTTTTTGGCACCGGCAATATCGTCCTCCGGATGATCGCCGACCAGCATCATTTCTTTCGGTTTCAGTGCCAACCGCGTGGCGGCGATTTCAAACATACGGGGGTGCGGCTTGCGGTAGCCGATTTCAGAAGATATCAGCACCACGTCCAGATATTCGAGGATGCCGAGTTGAGCCAGTACGCTACGGACCATGGAACCGGGAATCACCGAATTGGAGATGATGCCGCAGTGCCGTTCTTGCGACTGGATTTTTTTCAGGGTTTCCTGCACATCGTCAAAAAGAATACGCGACTGGCAGATCGGCTGATAATACATTGCGGCCAGCGCTTCCGGCGTTACGTCGGCGGGCAGATGAAACGCCTCGATAAGAGAACGAAATATACGGTAAACGTCTATCTCCACCAGATGCTTCTTCGCGAAGGCCTCCTGTTCGGCATAAAAGCGGGTAAACCATTCGCTCCAGGCCTTCAGAGAAACATGCCGGATTCCGCGCTTCTCGAAAAACCCGGCGTGGTTGTAAAGACCGGCGCGTTCCAGTTTTTTCCAGTCTAAGTTATCGTGCCGGACCAGCGTGTTGCCGAAATCAAACAGTATGGCTTTAATCATGCGGAATACTTTCAATTGTTTTTTCTCAGAAAATCTACCCAAACCGCCCGAAAAATGCAACGGCTATTTCGCAGGGTTCGGTTGCTCCGTTATGCCCGGATAAAGCCAATGCGGAGGAATACTTACAAACCCAGCGCCGGCGCATTGGCTTTCATCGCTTCCAGAACGAAGGCGATATGATCGTCCAGTTCCACGCCGAGTTCCTGCGCGCCGCGAAGAATGTCCTCCCGGCTGACTCTCGCCGCAAAGGCCTTATCCTTCATTTTCTTCCGCACGGACGCCGGCTCCACTTCCTGTACGCTTTTACCCGGACGAACGTAAGCGACGGCGGTTATCAAACCGCACAACTCATCGCAGGCAAACAGCGTTTTTTCGAGCGGCGTTTCCCGTTTTACGCCGGTATAATCCGCATGGGAAAGTATGGCTCTCCGTACCGATTCCGGATAACCGCGTTCAGCCAGAATCTGACTGCCTTTGAACGGATGCCCGTCGGGCGGTTCGGCTGTGGGATAGCGTTCGTAATCAAAATCGTGCAGCAGGGCGACTACCGCCCACTCCGTCTCGTCGGCGCCGAACCGCTTCGCGTAAGCGCGCACGGCGCATTCCACCGCCAGCGCATGTTTACGCAGACTTTCGGATTGCGTGTATTCACAAAGTAATTGCCAGGCATCATCACGGTTCATAAAAATTCCTGTATCTGTTAATACTTTTTTCTACTCTATAATAAAATTATAAATTTTACAACAATAAATTTCATTTTGCGATTTTTAAACGTCGCAAATCATTCCCCGTCTTTTTCCTTTAGGGCTATCTAAAAATAATGGTTGGTTAATTAGAAATCGAAAAATCATAAAATGGTTTTAGAAAAATTTATTTCCGATTTAGTTAGAGCACTTTCATACGCCAAGCCCGGGTCAATGCCGGAATCGGGAATTGTCTGAGTGATATATAAAATCCGGCAAAAAAGAAAAGAAAGGGAAAAAATGGATCTCTAATTACAAAATATACGAATCTTAAAATGATGGATTTTGAAGGATTTTTGTAAATGTTATAAAATTCCTTGCGAATATAACATCGGAATGATATATTCAGAAAATTTTGCAAAATCTAAATCTATATAGAATATGGAATTAAGAAGCAGACATCTACTGGGGCTTGAGGGAATGACGAAGGAAGAAATCGATTTAATCCTTCAGACCGCGACATCCTTCAAGGAAGTCTTAAACCGGCCGGTAAAAAAAGTTCCCACGCTTCAGGGTTACACCATTGTCAATTTATTTTTTGAAGCTTCCACCCGGACGCGAATATCGTTTGAGTTGGCTGAGAAACGCCTTTCTGCTGATGCGATCAATTTTACAACCAGTGGCAGCAGTACCGCCAAGGGCGAAACCTTGCTGGATACCGCCAAAAATATTGAATCCATGAAAGTGGATATGGTCGTAATCCGCCACAGCGCCGCCGGCGCGCCGAAGTTCCTGTCGGAACGGCTGAAAGGGAACATACTCAACGCAGGGGACGGCGCCCACGAACACCCCACGCAGGGTCTGCTGGATATCATGACCCTTCACGAGAAATTCGGCGATCTGAAAGGCCTGCACGTGGTCATTGTCGGGGATATCGCGCACAGCCGGGTGGCCATGTCCAATATCCACGGACTCAAGGCGATGGGCGCCGATGTGGCCGTTTGCGCGCCGTCAACCTATCTGCCGCGGGATGTGAATAAATTTGGTATCAAAGTCTATACGGATATTTCCGATGCGATTCGTCATGCCGACGTCCTGAACGTGCTGCGCATCCAGCTGGAACGCCAGAGTCTCGGCCTGTATCCTTCCAACCGCGAATATCATGAGGAATTCGGCATTACGAAAGATAAACTGAAAATGGCGCCCAAACCGATCACCATTCTGCATCCGGGGCCCATCAACCGCGGCGTGGAAATCACCAGCGACGTTGCCGACAGCGAACATTCGCTGATACTGGACCAGGTGCTCAACGGCGTGGCGGTGCGTATGGCGGTATTATACCTGCTCAGCCTCAAAAATAAATAATCAGCGATTCATCTAACCAGCGAGGAATGTTCATTGCAATCCATTCTAGTCACCGGAGGAGCCGGTTTTATCGGCAGTAATTTTGTACGCTATATGCTGAATAAACATCCGGATTATCGGATCATCGTTCTGGACGCGCTGACCTATGCCGGTAACCGCGAGAATTTACAGGATCTGGAACGTAATCCACGGTATCTGTTTTACCACGGCAACATCTGCGATAAAACCGTGGTCAATAACCTCGCTTCCAATGTGGACGCGATTATCAACTTCGCCGCGGAGACGCATGTAGACCGATCGATTCATGATCAGGAACAGTTTGTGCATACCGACGTGCTGGGAACGCTCGTTTTACTCGAAGCGGCGCGCAAGTACCGCATCCAGCGTTATATCCAGATTTCCACCGATGAGGTCTACGGTTCCATTGAAACCGGGGCATTTACCGAAGAAAGCCCGCTTATGCCCAATTCGCCGTATTCCGCGAGCAAGACCGGCGGCGACATGATGGTGCGCGCCTATCACAAAACCTACGGCGTACCGACTATTATTACGCGGGCGTCCAATAATTACGGTCCTTACCAGTACCCGGAAAAACTGATACCGTTTTTTGTTACCAATGCCATCGATAACATCCCGCTCCCGTTATACGGCGACGGGCTCAACGTTCGCGACTGGCTGTACGTCATTGACCACTGCGCGGCCATTGATTTCGTTCTGCATCACGGAAAAGTAGGCGAAATCTACAATGTCGGCGGCGGCAACGAAAAGACCAACATCGAGATAACGAATCTCATCTTAGCGGCGCTGAATAAATCCGCCACGCTGATCCGCAAAGTCGCCGACCGGCCGGGACATGACCGCCGTTATGCCGTCGATACGTCCAAACTGAAAGCGTTGGGATGGAAGCCGGAATTCGTGTTTGAGGAGGCCATGCGCGAAACCATTCAATGGTACGTAAACAATGAAATATGGTGGCGCAAAATCAAGGAAAAGCAGCAGGAGTATAAGGAATTCCTCAAGAAAAACTACGAAGAAAGAAAATAACCTATCCACAAAGGAAGAAATATCTTATGGCCGATGATAAACAAAAATCGCTGGAAGACCTGATTAAAAGCGTTGAAATATTCGAAGGGCTGGAGTCGAGAGACATCAATAAAGTTCTGAAAGTCGCTACCGGAAAAACGTTTTCCAGGGATCAGGAAATATTCAAGGAAGGCGACAAAGGCGATTGTTTTTACCTGATTGTAGACGGCGGCGTGACTATCAATAAGCAACTGTCCGATGGCAAGATTGAAGAAGTCGCCACGCTGAAGACCGGCGATTACTTTGGCGAAATGGCTTTGCTGGACGGGGAGCCGCGCTCGGCCACCGTTGTCGCCAACACCGATTCAAAAATTCTTGAAATCAAAAACAGTCAGTTCATCAAACTGCTGATGAATGACGATAATTTCGCCCGCAAGGTGCTTTGGGCATTCTGTATGACTTTCGCGCGGCGGCTTCGGGCCACCAATGCCCTGCTGGCTGACATCGCCAAAGGACAATCATCAAAAGTCAAATGACGCCGTAAAGCGATGGGTAGACCCTAAACCGTTGCTCATCGGCATAAATCCGTAGTCGAATCGCATGGTTTTCATGACACGCGCTCCAAGACCTGCCGTTAAACTTCGGGAGGCATAACCGGCCTGGTAACCCGCACGAAAACTTATTAAATCGCGATAGGTATATTCCATGCCAATAACCGCACGGATATTTTCGTTTCGTATTTTAATGACGTCCAGAGCCAGTGTACCGGCGCCCGTCTCATTCCTGATAATATCATAACTGGTGCCGGCGCGCAGAGTAAGCGGCAGGCGGACGGTTTCATGGACCATCTTTCCTGAAAGGCCGGCGTTGGCGATAACCATACCGATACGCCAGCGGTCATCTAAATCGGGATTGTCATAAACAAAACGCACTTTATACCACACTCCGATGTCCAACGCGACGGCCTGAACGCTGTTCTGAATGCGTTCATAAAGATATTTCGTGGTAAGGCCGGCCGACCAGCGATCGCCCAATTTTCGGGCCCAGGAAACGCCGAGCAGCAAGTCGTGGGATGAAAAATACGCGGTAGGCTCTTCGCTGGGAATCTGCCGCTGTTCGATGTTATCCACGCCGGTGTAAACATAATGCAGACCGAAATAATGGCTGCCCCATTTTATCTTTCCGCAGAAAGCGTTATGGGTTACTTCTTCGATCCATCGGTTGTAGGTAAAGGATACATTGTTCATGTCGTTCCAGGCCAGGCCGGCCGGATTCCAGTATCCCGCCGTTGCGTCGGTTACGGTGGCGGCCGTGGCTTCTCCCATCCCCGCCTGCTTGCCGCCGATGCCTATTTTAAGAAACGCAAAACCGTTCTTTCCTGAATCCGCACGGGCATAGCCCGCATTCAATAAAACGCCGCCTACTAATCCGATAAAAATGAAACGCCGGACAAACATAATGAATCCTTTATGATGTGATTGGGAAAATAAGCTTGAATGAAGTCCCCTTGCCTTCCGCGCTGTCTACTTGTACCTGTCCGCCGTGCGCATCCACAATGCTTTTAACAATGGTCAGGCCGAGGCCGGTGCCTTCGCTTTTGGTTGTCGCGAAAGGCGTAAAGATATTCTGAAGAAACGATTCAGGAATTCCCGGCCCGTTATCGGTCACGGCGATGATTAATGCATCGGACGTCCGGTAAGCGGAAATCGTTATGATGCCGGTTCGGGCCTCCACGGCCTCACTGGCGTTTTTGACGAGATTATACAGCGCCCGGCAGATTTTATCCTGATCGAAATCGTAAATCAGATCGTCCGGAATTTCCGTGATTAATTTTATTTCTTTGGTTTCCAGATCATTCTCGATGAGCGTTAATATGGTTCCGATGGTTTCTTTAACAGGCCGGGGCTGGCGGTTAATGTGAATGTCACCCTTTGCATACAGAAGGATTTCCCGCGACATAGTTATCATCAGATGCGAACTGGTAAGAATACGCTGTACCAGGTCGTTAATATCGTCTTCGTTTTTGGATTTCAGGATAAACTGGGCGTAATTATGCACGACGGCAAGCAGATTTTTAAAATCATGCAGAATGGAGCTGGCGGCGCGCCCCACGGCGGAAAGTTTTTCGGAGGTCACAAGCTGAGAAACCAGTTTCATGTTCTGCAGCGCAATATAAATATAAGAGCCCAAGGCGATCAGGAAGGCCTTATCGTCGTCCGTCCAGCCGACCGCCTTTCGGTTTTTTAAAAGCATCCAGCCCTCAACGTGTTCCCGCGAGGAAAACGGCACGAGCATGAAAGCTCTGGCATGGTTCAGCAAATCACCAATCACCGGGTTTTTTTCGGATACCGCCGGCGGTACCTTGTCAATAACCGATACCCGGCCGGGAGATATATAGTCCCCGAAAGGATTTTCGCCCGGATTGAAGTACCGTATATTTTTTGTACCGTTTTTTTCTTCGAGAATATAATATTTGCCGGAGGGTTCGTCATAGAAAAAAAGGTATATTTCATCAAAGCGAACATGTTTCTGAATGAGTTCCGGAACCAGTTGCGCCAGACGGTGTATGTCAAAATCGGCGGTAAGCGCCTTGCAAAATTCAAAAAGACCGTTCAGACGGTCTATCTGCCGGCGCTGATTTTGTTCTCTCTGGATAAACTGCTCAATAATCTGGTCGTTGGTGTGGCGCAGACGGAAACTGATGGATTTGAGAATGTTGATGGCGATTTTAGGTTCGACCACCATCATTTTTTCAAAGGCCTCCTGACTGATCAGCCCCAGACGGCAATCTTCGTCGGCAATGATCCGGGCAGAACGGGGCGCATCTTCCAGAATGGCCATCTCTCCGAAAAAGTCCCCCGATTCACGAACGGCCAGCACCACTTCCTTATGACCGGGTGTGCTTTTAATAACTTTCACGCGGCCTTCGATCAGTACATACAGCACCTTATCGGATTGGCCCTCCTCGATAATGATGGAATCTTTAGGATAGTTTTTTTCATGGATCATCGAACGAATCAGGTCCATTTCGCCCGCATTCAGCCCCGAAAACAGCTTGTTTTGATTGATGGACATTATACCCTCCTGAATTCTGCCAGCTTGATTAATATGGCATCCTGAACTTTTTCGATTTCCAGCTTATCTACGGTAAAGTGATTGCACAGGATGGAAAAAACAAGCTCTTCCTGGTCGGCGGTTTTCACAAATCCGGAAATGGAGCGGACATGGTCGATATAGCCGGTTTTAGCAATGACATTATTATACGCCGCTGAATTTTTCATACGGTAATTGATGGTGCCGTCCACGCCGGCTATGGCCAGCGATTCCCGGAACGGTTTCCAGTGCCGGTGTTCCCGGATATAAACCAGCGTATGAACAATATCGGCCGGTGAAACCATACTGCTTCGGGCATAGCCGGAACCGTCATGGATGACCATCGAGGCCGTATCCAGGCCTATGGCGCTTAAAAATGTCCGTTCCATCTGCAGCGCCCGCTCACCGCATCCCTCGCCCTGATTAACCGCGCTGACGGTGCGCAGAATCTGCTCGGCAAACAAATTCTGACTTCGCTTGTTGACGACTTTCAGCAATTCATTCAGCGCGGGCGACAGATAAACCGCCGCCGAAACAACATCCGTGTCCTTTTCGGTATAAACAAAATCCGGCAGGTCGTCAATGTCTTCGGGAGGGCCCTCAACGGCGATGCCGTTCCGGACGAGTGTTTCCCTGAGTACGGTTGCAAAATACAGCGTCGGATTGTGTATCGCGGTATTGCCCATGATGGTTCCGGACGCACGGGAAACCGTGCCGACCGCGTTTATATAATTGGAATAACGGTCCCGCGTAAAATCCACACTGCTGCGGCTATTCGGCGAGGCGGACGTGAAGACAGAATTGTTCACCGTAACATAGGCCGTGTTTGGCACAATCTGAAGTCTGGCGGGTTGTCCCGGTTGCGTCGGTGAAAGGTACCAGTCGATGCAGTTATCATTAAAAACTAAGGCGCCCACCTGAGCCGAATACCAGTAAGATTCGCTGTCCCATTCCCAGTTTTTACCCAGCCGTTCGTCACAAAAAAGATTATCATCGCCGATAATCCGACCGGTAATGCGCCGGATGCCCAAATGTTTTAAGGTATCGGCCCAGTTCTCGAAAATCCGGGTGACCCGCCCTTCATAGTAGCGTCCGGATATCGTAGGATCGCCGGAACCGCGTATAATCAGATCGCCGATGAAAACCGAATCATTCGCACGACGGCCTTTAAGATATACGGCCGTACGGTACCTGAAATCCGGACCGAGTTTTTCAAGCGCAAAAACGGTAGTGAAAATTTTTATATTCGAAGCCGGCGTAAAATTTTTACGGCTGTTGTGTTCATACCAAAGTTCTCCCGTTTTCACGGAACGGATCATCAGGCCCCAATGACAGTTTTCAAGAAATTTCTGGTTGATCAGCCGGTCGATTTCATTCCGGAGCGCTTTAAATCCCGTATTCGGCAGGCACGGTTCACCGGACAAGCCGTAGGCCAACACCAGTAGCATTGCATGACAAATAATATTTAATGATTTTACTTTCATTTTATACCGAGGGCAGAAAAAGAAACGATTAACGCCGGCTTACTTACTAACCGATCGCGTAACAACGATCGAGCCCAGACGATAATAGAAAATGTAATTGCCATCGGGCACAGGATTTTCGTTTTCATCCGTTCCGTTCCATTCGAGAGTAAACTGGCCTTCCGGCAGGTCGGCGTCGAACTCAAAATATTTTCGCACCAGCACCCCTTCCCCGTTGTATAAAAACATACTGACGTGGCTGAAGTCCGGCAAGATACCGACATCGGCCGTGTTCGGCTTGGAAGGATCTTTTTCATAAATAATGGCTACAGACATATCCGATTTTGATTTTTTTTCAAACGCTGTGGATAACTGATTGAGCATGATGATCGCTTCGTTGTTGACCGGATCCAATATCGCCAGATCAATACGTTTATCGTTATTAAAATCCTTCATCACAAACGACAGGGCCTGCGACACGGATTCTACAGGAAATTCCTTATCCAGAAATAAACCATTGGATTCGCCGAAAATGATTTTCATCGAACCGGTTTCCGTCATCACCGATGCGTCGTCAAAACCATCGCCGTCGATGTCGCCCAGTTCGGCAAATAAAGGCTTGGTTTGCATGTTAATCTGGACTGTCTTTAATTCCCATTTAGCCGGACTTATTTCCTGCGGGGCACACACGATAACCGGTGCCGTACCTTCCTGAATGATGACAATCTGGTCGGAGCCCTTCCCGCTGTAATTGCCGGCCTTTATTTTTACGGGCGTGAATTCAAGTACCTTTGCGGCAATCGGCTTAAACGAGCCTTTCCCTGTTCCTTTGAACAGAATCAACTCCCTGGAATTAGCGCAGACGGCCGCGATGTCTTTGATACCGTCATTATTAAAGTCTCCCACCGCAATGGATTTAGATGGTTCCTTGAGTTTAAGGTTCTCTTTGGGCTTAAAAACATTACCCGCTCCGGCAAGTATAACCGAGATTGTTTTGGATACATCATTGGCAAATATAAGGTCTTTGCGGCCGTCCTGGTCCAGGTCAACGGCTTGGATGGAAACGGGATATTTATCGGTCAGAACGTCGGTTTTTTCGCCAAAAGAACCGTCCCCTCTTCCCCAATATACTGAAAGGATACCCTGTACGCCGTTTTCACTTTTCCCGCCTAAGATAAGATCGTCATAACCGTCACCGTTGATGTCGGAGCTCTGAATGGCATAAGGCACTCCCTGGAATTTATACGTGCTGCTGATGCTGAAAAAATCCTGCGCGGACAGGACGTTAACACACGCCAGTAAAACGCCTCCGGAAATCAAACGAAATTCTAATAACAATGTCAGGATTTTATGCTTCATGGGTTTAAATATCTTTTATCATTTCGCCTGATCGTTATTTCCTGCCGGTCAAAATATTCAAGCAGTGACAAGGCGTATTTTCGGCTGGTATTGGTCAGCGCCTTAAAGTCCTGAATAGTAATATGGCCATTCCTCGTAACAAAATCAACAAGTAATTGAAGGGCTTTTTCGATTTTTTTGGAATGAAAAAACGTTTTCGAATCGGTGGACACGGTCAGTTTCATGGCGATCATTTTGCGGAGGTATCCTTGTAACGTTTGGATGTCGATATCGAGCCGTTGCGCTATTTCTTCAACGGAGGGCGGCGCAAAGCCTCCGGTATCAAGCATTTCCGCAATGCGGCTGATAATGGCCTGGGCGGCTTCATCCATGCGCGCGGTAAAACCGGATAGCCGTATAATTTCACCCTGTTCGTCAATGGTTCCGTCTTTCGTCAGTATCTCCAATAAATAATCATAAAGGGCATCCGGTAAATGGGCGTAGGTTTTTTTTAGCGTGTTTTTTTTAATTCCATGCTCCTGAGGATGCTGGCGATGCCAGTCGGCTATAAAAAGATGAACCTGGTTTTTCAATTCATCAAAAAATTTTTTATTGATGATCCAATCAAACTTTTCCGGCAAATGAATGGCTATCCGGTCACGGACGGCTTCCGCTACTATCGTGTTTAGAAATTCCCGCTTCAGTCCGAAAAGCGATGGCAGTTCATTCATAGAAATCCAATCCGTTTCCCGCAGAACGTTTTTAACGGCCTCTTCAGGAAGGTTTCCGTATAACAACGATAAAAAGGTTTCGTGGACGGGCGCGCCGTTGATGGCTGTTTCGGCGTTCCATAAAATGGTTCCGCCGCCAATGGTGGAACGCGCGTTTTTTTCGCGGATAATAAAACGGTCTCCCCGGATATAACAGCGATCCCCGTTGATTTGCATTAAGGCCAACGCCGTTTCGCCGGATGGTATCGGCATACGGTTCAACGGTTTTATTTTACCGAAAAGCTCTTCGGTCCCGATCAAAATGCGCAGCCCGGACGAAGCGGTAATCGGTTTTACGGACTCCTGAAGAATTTTCACGTGCACATAATACGAGCGGGATGTATTCAGCGTGTCCGCATCTGCGATCATGACGCCGCGGGTGAGCGGGATTTTAATATCTCCGGACACGTTGATCGCCGCCCGATCGCCGAAGCGGGCCGATGCCGCCGCACGGCCGTGTTTCTGAATCCCGCGGACGCGGACTTTCTGCCGGGAAGGAAATATCTCGACCGTAGCATTTAATTCGGCGGAGCCGGAAATGACGGTGCCCGTTACGACCGTACCGAAACCGGCCTTTTTAAAAACACGGTCCACAGGCAGACGAAATATCCTGCCGGTCGGGTAGGCCGGATATTTACCGGGCAATTCGGTGAGATAGGCCGATAACGCCTGAAGGCCGCTTCCGTTGACCGCCGAGGTAAAAAAAACGGGCGCGTCTTTAAGAAAAGTATCCTGAGTGAGTTGCCGGATGTCCGTTTCCAGATTATGCAGACGGCTTTCTTCCGCAAGATCCGTTTTGGTTAGAACCACGGCGCCGGACGGAATTTGCAGAAGGTCCAAAATACGCAGGTGTTCGATAGTCTGCGGCTTGATACCTTCGTTGGCGGCGATAACGAGAAGCGCGAAGTCTATTGCATGAACGCCGGCGATCATATTCCGGATAAACCGTTCATGGCCGGGCACGTCAATCATGGTAATATAGTCGTTCCAGTGCGCAAAACCGATGTCAATCGTTATGCCGCGTTCCTTTTCTTCTTTCAATGAATCGGTGTCTATACCGGTTAACGCTTTGACCAAAGCGGTTTTTCCGTGATCGATGTGACCGGCCGTGCCGATATTGATATGCCGCATGTCGGAGTGCGTTTTAGTGTCTATAACTAAAGTATTTGATTCTCTATTAAGAATTATTTATTATAGTATAATAAATACTTGGAATGTTTTCAAAGAAATTAGTATGGCTCTTGTCGCTCCATCAATATTATCCGCCGACTTTTCCTGTCTTAAGGACGATATCCGAAAAGCTGAAAACGCCGGCGCCGACTGGATTCATGTCGATGTTATGGACGGGCATTTCGTGCCCAACATTACGATCGGCCCGGTAGTGGTGGAGCACCTCCGCCGGCATACACAATTACCGCTCGACGTGCATTTGATGATCGAGAAGCCGGAACGGTATATAGAGGCCTTTCGCCAGGCGGGCGCGGATATCCTCACCGTCCATCAGGAAACCTGCCCCCATCTGCACCGCACGCTTGATTTTATCCGGCAGACCGGCGCCAAAGCGGGTGTTTCCATCAATCCCGCAACCCCTCCGGAAACGCTGAATTACGCCCTGGATGCGGCGGATCTCATTCTGGTAATGAGCGTCAATCCGGGCTTTGGCGGTCAGAAGTTCATTGATGAATCCTTAAAAAAAATCCGCACCCTTGCCGAAATGACAAGAAATAAAAAAGTTTTAATCGAAGTGGACGGCGGAATCAATGAAACTACCGGCGCGCGGGCGGTAGCAAACGGCGCGCATGTCCTTGTGGCCGGTTCATATATTTTTCACGCTCAGGACATTAAATCCGCCATTCAATCCCTGAAAACGCTTGATCGAAAAACCCTGTCGGTCTGACACCTATATAATGCCATCTGTTTTTAACTTGAACCGCTCTGCAAACATTATCATTCATAATAAACCGCGTCATCTGAAAGACGATTACAGTTTTTTTTTTCAGTTAAGTTTGTTTTTATCCTTAACGTTTTTTGTGATTCTGTTCAACATAGTACCATCGGTGGAACCGACTGTTAAAACCGACATGACCCCTCCGAAAATAACCATCGAAGTATCGGATATACCGCAAACACGGCAGACGATATCCTCGAAAGGTAAACCTGTAAAACCGGTAATTCCCATCGCCTCGCCGATTGCTGAAGAAATGCTAACGGACGATGAACTGTTCAATTACGGCTCACCCGACGGATTGCTGGAAATTCCCGCCCCGCCGCCGCCACCCGGCGATAAGGGTAAGTCCGAGTTCAGCCCGCCCAAGCTGATCGTGAGTAAATTCCCGGAATATCCCAAAGATTTGCAAAAAGAAGGGATATCCGGAATCATCATACTGGAAGTTAAAGTGGACCTGAACGGCATGGTAATCGACCATAAAGTGATATCCAATACCACCCACAATGCCACGCTTGAAAAACTGGCCGTCGAAACGGTTTATAAATGCAAATACACGCCGGCCACCGAAAACCGGAAGCCCATTGTGGCGTGGACGGAGCATAAATTTGAATTCATAGACAAATCACCACGGTAAGCCAATATTGAGTTATTATGAATGTTTTAGTCATAGGAAGCGGCGGGCGTGAACACGCCTTAGTCTGGAAACTGCGGCAATCGGCGGATGTAAAAAAAATATACTGTGCGCCGGGTAACGCCGGGATTGCGCAACTCGCTGAGTGTGTACCTATAGCAGCCAATCAGATTACAACGCTGGCGGACTTCGCATCATCCCATGCGATTGACCTGACGGTAGTCGGCCCGGAAGATCCGCTCCAGAAAGGTATTGTGGATTGTTTCCGCAGCCGCAAACTGTGTATATTCGGCCCGTCGGCTGCTGCAGCCGAAATTGAAACCAGTAAAGTGTTTACCAAAGAATTACTCAAAAAATACGGCATTCCGACCGCCGGGTTTTTTATTTTTGATAATTCCCAGGAAGCTATAAAGTTCATCAGGACTCATCCTGATCGCTGGGTCATTAAGGCCGACGGCCTTGCGGCCGGAAAAGGCGTGATTCTGCCCGAAAGCGAAGAAGAAGCCGTAAATGCAATTACGGATATCATGGATAATGACCGGTTTGGCGGGGCCGGCAAGCGTATTGTCATCGAGGAAAGAATGACCGGCGAAGAATTATCGGTCTTTGCTGTCACGGACGGCAGGGACTGTGTCCTGTTGCCGCCGGCGCAGGATCATAAGCGGGCGTACGATGGCAACCAGGGAAAAAATACCGGCGGCATGGGCTCTTATGCGCCGACGCCGCAGTTTTCTGAAGCCGTAATCAACCAAATCCAAACGGCCATCATCGAACCGACCATCCGGGCAATGGAAAGGGAAGGCCGGATTTATAAAGGCGTTCTTTATTGCGGCCTGATGCTGACTGCGGAAGGCCCTAAAGTGGTAGAATTTAACTGCCGTTTCGGCGATCCGGAATGCCAGGCGCTCATGCCGCTGATACGATCGGATCTGGCTGAGTTGTTCTGGATGGTCAGCCGCGATCATTTGTCCGGCTATCAACTGCAATTAACCGAAAAGGCTTCAGTTTGTGTCGTTTTAGCCTCGGGCGGATATCCCGATGCGTATGAAAAAGGCAAAATCATTACCGGCCTTGAAACGGCAAGCGAAGCCAACGGTTACCTATTCCATGCCGGCACGGAAAAAAAAGGTAATAATTACCTAACAGCCGGCGGGCGTGTTCTGGGTGTAACGGCGTGGGACCGCCATCTTAAGGACGCCGTCCGGCATGCCTATACCATGATAGAATCCATCCGCTTCGAGGGCATGCAATACCGGCGGGATATTGCAAAAAACGCTATAACCCGGGCACAATAACTATGGCCAAAAATATTTTATTTAAATCCGTGTTTCTACTTCTTATGCCTCTACTCGGGTGGCGTGCGGCTCCATGCCAGGATTCGCTGATGATCTCGCACAATGGCCGCTCGGGTAAATTAGCCGTTTCTATCCGGGGCGATCAGGTATATGTTTCCCTAAATGAACTGGCCGGCTTTCTTAATTTGAGGTACTATGAAAATCATGAAAAGAAAAAAACCGTTCTATATTTGAATAACGGTGAAATTAAATTATCGGCCTATAATTCATTTTGTGTTATTAATAATGATGAGGTAACACAAATGCCGGCGGTTACCTTTTGGCAAAACAAGGTCATTTACGTGCCGGTAAAATATTTTATCCCGGTTATCAATAAGCAGACCGGATGGGCTGTTAAATATGAAGGCATGCAAACAGCTTTTCTGCCAACAGCCTGGAGTTCAAACGACAGCGCGGCCGCTGCGGTCAACCTCAAAGAAACCGGCAATAACCTCCTGGGCGTCGCTTATGAAAAGAAAAAAAACGGACTTTTAATTTCCATTACAACGAATAAGAATTTCGCCTCTACGGATTTATCCGTTTGGCGCAATAAAAACTGGTTATATGTCACGGTTTCCGGCGGACGTATCAGCGATGATTTTGCCGGCGCCGTCAAGAAACTGGAACAACTGTCCTTAATCGGCAAAGCTCTGGTATTCAGACACAAGGCCTCCGTACAGATTTCCCTGCAGTTGAATGAGGAAATCGATGGACAGGAAGTGGTGTATGACTCCAATTCAGGCGCGATACAGCTTATTCTCCGCACACCGACTCCAAACGAGACCGGTAATCATAAAACCAACCATGACGGTTTGAACAAGGATAAATGGAAAATCGATAAAATAGTCATCGACGCCGGACATGGCGGCAAAGATCCCGGCGCCATAGGAAAGAACAAAACCAAAGAAAAAGACATCACCTTATCCATCGCGCTTAAGCTGGGTGACCTGCTGAAAAAAAACGGCATGATGAAAGTGGATTATACCCGAACCACCGATGAGTTCATTTCACTGAAGAAAAGAACACAGACCGCAAACGCCATGAACGCGAAATTATTTATCAGCATTCATTGTAACGCGTCCAAAAACCGTAAATCCCAAGGTTTCGAGACGTTTTTTCTTTCACCCAGCCGCGATGACGAAGCCCGTTCGGTTGCCGCGCTGGAGAACGAAGCCATCCAGTTTGAGGACGATAAGAACGTTTACGGGGATATTAACGACGAAAAGTTCATTCTGGCCAGCATGATGCAGAGCGTGTTTGTAAGGGAAAGTGAGGAACTTGCCGCTATGATTCAGCAGGGCCTTTCCAAAAAAATCAATCTCCGGAACCGCGGGGTGTCGCAGGCGCCGTTTTATGTGCTGATGGGCGCTTCCATGCCGTCCGTGCTGGTCGAAGTCGGTTTTATCAGCAATAAAACCGAGGAAAAATATCTCTTAACCGAAAAGGCCCAGCAGGACATTGCCGAAGGCATTTTAAACGGCATCCTGCAGTTTGTAAAGAGCAACCCCTGATTATGATGAACCTGTTTAAAAAGGGATACGCCTATCAGCCGGACCAGAGAATTATTCTTAGGGCGCCTAAAGCCGGCGATATTGAATACCTGTATCGCTGGCGGCGCGACCCGATGCTCCAAAAGTATCAGCCGTTGGTGGAGATGAGTCATGAACAGTTAAAAGAAGATTATTTAAAATTCGGTTACCGCCATAACGCCTATCAGGACCGTTACCAGTGGATGATAGAAAAAATTCCCGAACAGATACCCATAGGCTGGCTCACCCTCAATGTCCGTAACCGCATGCATCAGATCGGTGAAATCGGTTACAGCATCGCGCCGGAACATCACCGGAAAGGTTATGGCTATGAAGCCCTCATGCAATTTCTAAAAATCGCCCTGGACGAAATCGGGCTGGAACGCATTGAAGCCAAATGCACCACGGATAACATCGCGTCCTTTAAACTGCTTGAAAAATGCGGCTTTGAGCGGGAAGGCGTTTTACGTAAATATCTTATTATCCGCGGACGGCGCGTGGATCATTTTTTATATAGCTACATAAACCATTTATCGGAATAACAACTATGCCCCAAAGCTTGAAATGGATACTATGTTTTTTTGTATTTCAGCCGGCAATAAGCGAACGGTTTTTAAATGCCCAGGCCCTAAGCCGTCAGGAACTTAAACCTTACGTTGCCTTGTGGAAATCCGGCCGGATTGACACCGTAGCCAAAGATCTCCCTGCGTTGAAAACGAAGTATCCTGAAGCTCCGGAAGTCTTGTTTTTGGCCGCCGCTATGAACGAAAACGGCACCCGTGCGTATGATTTTTATAAACAATTCATCGTGAATTACCCTGCGAATGTTTTTGCCGACGAATGTCTCTACAAAATTATTCAATATGAAGTCAGTCTCGGCCTATATGCCACCGCTCAAAAAAATCTGAACCTGTTAAAAAGTAAGTACCGGGAATCTGAATTCATTAAACCGGCTTCTTTGCTTTTTCCGGATGCCGATGATACCGTCCCGGCTGAAAATACTTCGGACGAAGGCGTCGTGGTTAAAGAAACGGCGTACACCGTCCAGTTGGGCGCGTTTTCCGACAAAAAAAACGCCGAGCAAATGAAAGTGTCGTTACAAAATAAGGGCTATAAAAATATCGAAATAAAAATCCGAACGGAAAAAGAAAAAACCCTGTATCTCGTATGGATGGGAAGCTATCCATCTAAAGAAGAAGCAGCCCGTTCGGCCGCAGGTCTGAAAATACCTTATACGATTACAACCAGATGAAAACCAATTACGAAAAACCCGCCGAAAAGGCCCTACGCGCGTTTATAGCCGTTTCATTGGCTGATGATATTAAGGCGAAATTGAAAGCCATTCAGACCCGCATGAAACCATTACTCAACCATCACGCTATAAAATGGGTTCAACCGGATGCGATTCATATCACGCTGAAGTTTCTTGGGAACATCCAACCGGCGGATGTGGACAGGATAATAACCGCGCTGGATAACGCTATTTTCACAGAACGTTTTGTTTTGTCCTTTGCGGATTTCGGCTGTTTCCCTTCATGCGCAAAACCCCGCGTGATGTGGGTCGGAACGGAATCGCATCCGGCCCTTAACGCCTTGCATCAAACAATCGAACAACGGCTCACGGCTTTAGATTTTACTCCCGAAGACAAGCCGTTTAGGCCTCATCTGACGCTGGCCCGCGTAAACGAAAAGGCCCATTTCCGATGCACGCCCGATGAAATTCATGAAGCGATAACGATTGTTCGGAACATTATTCATGGTACGGAAATGCCGGTTCATTCCGTGCATCTTTTTCAAAGCCGGCTGACTTCCCGTGGCGCGATATATTCCCTTCTGCACGATTTTAAATTAAAATAAATATTTCTTTCGCGGGCCTTTTTTGTTATATTGACCGTAAGATCATTATTATAAAACTATGGCTGGAGTTGTCATGAGGTTTCCATCCGCGCCCTCACGGGTATACTTGACTGGTTGGATTTTATTTCTTCTGGCGCTGAACGGCATCGCAGCGCAAAACCGTTACAAAGGACAAATTCTGGAAAAAACATCCGGTAAGCAAACGGACACGATGGTTTTGTTGCTGCAGTATGACTTATATTATCTCGGTTACGGGATATTTTTTGAACCATATGGGGGCGTAACCGGCGTTTACAACGACGCCACGGTGCGCGCGGTCAAAGCGTTTCAGACCGATAACGGTATTATAGCCGACGGGGTTTTTGCCAGGAAGACAGCCCAAGCCATGGAATCGGCCCTGCAGAAATCCGCGCTCGGAGATAACTGGAGCACATTCAATCCTCTCCGCTATAAAGGAAAAAAACTAAAACGCCATAACGGCGCCGTGAAGTTATCGGCAGAAGTAGCGCGGTTGCAGGATGATCTGACCGCGCTCGGATTTCCGGTAGACCCGTCGGAAAAGGGCGTTTTTGGGGAGCAGACCGAAAAAGCATTAAAAAATTTTCAGGAAGAATTTCTCATCCCATCCAGCGGTATTCTGGATGACCGCACCGCAATTACTCTGGCGGAAAGATTATGCCTGAAAGCATCCGGCGCAAAAAAGGATTGACACGCGCGATACGTGATCACAATTATTGAGATAACGCCTTTCAGAAAAAAGGGGCGGCATGATCCCGTATTCGCACTGCGTTTAGATAACGGGGAGGAGCGACTGATTGAAGGCGAAACGATCGTTAAATTTAATCTCCACGGGCAAGACACTCTTGATGAGAACCGGTTGGCGGAGATCCTATCCTATGACAATCAGAGCAAAATAATAAAAAAATCGGTTAAACTGATTGCGCTCCGGCCACGTAGCGCCGAAGAGCTGAGAATCCGTTTTCTGAAAGAAAATTTTCTTCCGGCTGATATCCGGCTGGCCGTGGAATACCTGAAAGAGCGCGGCTATATCAATGACCATACATTTGCCATGCGGTTTGCTAAAAGCATCATCAGTAAAAAACCGGTGGGAAAATTATTTGTAAAAAACGAATTGATTAAAAAAGGTATACCGGCGCCGGTAATTGAACGCGTGCTGGATGCGGTGTATCCGGATGAGTATCATCTGGCTTTTAAAGCGGCTGAAAAAAAAATCCGAACCAGCCGTGCCATGGAAAAAGAAAAAATTAAAATAAAATTGACCGCTTTTTTAAACCAGAGAGGATTTGCTCAGGACATCATTCAGAAAGTGACGGCGTCCGTAATCCAGGACGATTAATGGTTAATCCGGCGAATCCACCGTGATAACCGTCCGGCTTTTGGGCATCTGACTTTTCAGCGCGCCCTGATGCATCACGCCGCAGCCGAGCGGGTAATCATTTCCCCAGACTACCACGCCGCCTCGTTCGATATCAAATGACCGATGTATCGAGCCCGCGGTGATGAAGGTATGTATATCCTTCTCATCGGTCAGAATAATTTTATTTCTGGATATATAAGGCGCCAGTAACTGCGCCATATTGGTGGACAGTTTCCATTCGCCTTCACGGCGCGTGCGCGCTACACGGCTGCCAACGCGATGGGTATAAATCTGGCGGATTAACCGTTCACCGTTGAGCCAGGATGGGCTGGCGGCAAGAATTTCATCGGGCCTGCGGATAAATGAATATGCGTCCCAGATTTCGGAAGGTATTCCGAAATGGTCATTGAAATACTTAATCATCCCGCCAATCGCCGGATGCTTCCGGTCACAAAATTCAAAAACAGCTTTAGCGTTGGAAAAAGGACCGACATCCGTCCGTGTCGGGACGGTACCGGTTTTACGCAATGCGGCGATAAAAAACATCTCCGCATTGTGTGTCCCCGGCAACAGGCGGATGGTTTTTTGCAAGGAATCATGATACGTTTCACCCCGGAAAGCTGTCAATCCCTTCAGGTGTTCCAGGCCGGATGGTAATTCGATATCTTCAAGTTCCACCGGGTAGCGGGAAAGGATGGTATGAATCAGTTTCTCGTTTTCTTCGACCGATAACGTGCAGGTGGAATATACTATCTTGCCGCCGGTTTTTGCCGCTTTGATGGCGCTGACCAGCAGTTGTTCCTGGATAAAAACAAACTTTTGCAGGTAATTCAGATTGGCTACCGCCTGCGGCGCTTTATACAAGACGCCCAGCGCAGAACACGGCGCGTCCACTAAAATCTTGTCAAATGTTTCGGGCAGCAAATTACCAATCCGTTCCCCGCCCATGTTGACCAACGCGGCATTAACGACGCCCATCCGGTCCAAATTGTGCGATAAGGTCTTAATCCGTTTGCCGTCCCACTCGTTGGCGACCAGCATGCCCTTGTTACCCATCATCTGCGCCATTTGTGTCGTTTTGGAACCCGGCGCGGCGGCTATATCCAGCACGATATCATCCGCGCACGGATTCAAAACCAGAGGAGGTATCATCGAAGCGACGCTCTGAATGTAAAAATATCCCAAAAAATGCTCCAGGGTTTTACTGATAAGCGACGATTCATTTTTAAGGATTAAACCGTCGGCAAATCCGATGGTTTCTGATTCAAAACCCTTTTCGTTCAGACGCTTGACAATAAAATCTGTCGTTGTTTTATTGGTGTTGATACGCACCGCGTTAATCTTCTTTGTTTCAAGCGCGTTTAATATTCTGGCCTTAACCTCCGGTTCAACGCCTTGAAAGTAATCATACAATTCTGCCGGTACTATCATAATAAAAACCTGTGCAATCTGTGGCTTTATAAAACCATCATAAGGTTGGATAAGCGTTTGCGGGGGAAACTGGTGGAGCTGATCGGGATCGAACCGACGACCTCTTCATTGCGAACGAAGCGCTCTCCCAAACTGAGCTACAGCCCCATTATACTTGCTTACGGCAAATATAATTGAAACAATTTCAAATGCAACTGTTTTTTAAATTCCGGCAAGCGCCTGCTCCAGATCGCCGAGTATATCTTCAATATTTTCCAGACCGACCGATAAGCGTATTAATCCGTCGGAAATGCCGAGCCGCTTCTTAACTTCCGGCGCCACCGAGGCATGCGTCATGCTGGCCGGATGCTGAATCAGCGAATCCACGCCGCCGAGACTGACCGCCAGAGTCATCACATGGACGTTGTTGAGCAGTTTAGTCGCCGCGCCATAACCGCCTTTAATCTCGAACGTCACCATGCCGCCAAAATCCTTCATCTGTTTTTTAGCCAGTTCATACTGGGGAAATGAACGGAGTCCGGGGTAATGAACTTTTTCAACCTTAGGGTGTTTTTCCAGAAATTCGGCGACCTTTTTGGCGTTTTCGCAATGACGATCCATACGCAGCGGCAACGTCTTGAGCCCCTGATTAACTAACCAGGCGTCAAACGGGCTTGGACAGGCGCCGAAATCTTTCATGACATGATAGAGTTTATCTTTAACATCTTCCCGGTGGGTGATGACGGCCCCGCCAATGACCGTACCGTGACCGCCGATGTATTTGGTCGTGCTGTGCATGACGACATCGGCGCCTAAACTCAGGGGACGCTGTAAATATGGCGTGGCAAAGGTATTATCGACGGCAATCACCACATTCGGATTGACGGATTTGGCAATTTTTGAGATCGCGGCAATATCGGTAATGGTCATCATCGGGTTGGTCGGCGTCTCAAACAGAACCAGTTTCGTCTGCGGATTCTTTTTCATCAACGCTTCAAACTGCTCGGTTTTATCGGTATCGCAGGGAATTGCATGGATGTTGTATTTCGGCAGAATGGTTGTGATAAGATTATCCGTCGCTCCATAGAGCACCGATCCGTAGATCATCGTATCGCCGGCTTGCAGGACGGCCATTATCGTCGAACTGATGGCTCCCATCCCGGAAGCAAATATGAGCGACGATACGCGGACATTATCGGGATCTTTGAGTTTGATTTCAGCGCCCTCCAGCGCGTTGAGTTTGGCCTCTACCACTAACGCGGTGGGATTTCCCATACGGGTGTAAATATAACCTTCTTTTTTGGCGGCAAATAAATCGGCGCCCTCCTCGGCGGAATCAAAAATGAATGTGGAGGTCTGAAATATCGCGTTGGTGTGCGCGTGGGATATTGGTTGCCCGATTTTTTCTCCGGCATGCAGCGCCCGCGTTGCGAATCCGTACTTAAGATAAAATTTATCAATGGCGTCTTTGTTTTTTGATGATTCCATGGGTATATCCTGTGGTTTATTGAATGGATGGATTATTTATATCCGTCGGTTCCGTGACGGCTTCTTTTCGCTCCGGAACAGGATTTTCATTAGCCGCAAAAGAATTGAAAAACCGTTCATAATAACCTTTTAATCGGGTTTTATCCATCAAGGGCACCATAACGGCCGTGACAATGATGCTGATGAGCACCACCGCGTAAACAACATTCTGAATAATTTCACCTCCCGGTATCTCCGCTTGCAACGGCATACCGGCCAGCACGGCCGCGGCAAGGCCTTTGGGCACCATAATGGACATAATCGAGGCTTCATAGCGCGTCGTTTTTCGGCTCACGACCAACCGGCACAGTAACAGCCGCGCCGCGTAGATCATCGCCACCAGGCCGATTGCCGCCGCAAATGAAAGAACGCTTTCGAATTTAATGGATAATCCGAGAAACAAAAAGAAGAACGTCTTAAGCAAGAATACAATCTCTTTATAGAAATTTTTTTCGGACTCGTTGATGACGGCAAAGCTGACGTTTTTAAGGACCGGCAGCCGGTCAAACCGAAAGGACTTGAAATTCGTCAGCGTGAAACCGAAACTCAGCGCGGTTATGGCGCCGCTGTATCCCAGTTGTTCCGCGACCCCGTATCCGATAAATGCTGCGGCGACCGTTGAAAACATCGACCGCCGGAACCGCTCCACCTTGGAAATGACTGCCAGCCATCCGAGACCGCCCACCATACCGATAATAACCGCAAAAACTAATGACGATACGATGGAACCTACAATTTGTCCGTTGGCGCCGCCGCCCCGGTGATAGCCGTCAATCAAAGCGGCCACCAGAACGATGCACAAAACGTCCGTAATGGCCGATTCCAGTATGAGGATGGTGGACGTCGGCTCTTTCAGATTTAATCCTTTGACCATTGGCACCACAACGGCCGAGGACGTACCGCCAATGATGCCCCCAAACATTATCGCCGGAAGTAATTCCAGATTCATAATACTGAGCGTAAACGCGGCGCCGATAACCGCCGTAACAAAAAACGTGGCCAAAGTAATAATCATGGTAGGACCAATTGACTGGCCAAGGGTTTTTAGATCGATAGTGGTGCCGCCTTCAAACAATATCACAATCAGGGCTACCGTGGTCAGCACATTCCCGAACTGACCGAAAAATTGAGGCGAAATAAGATGCAGAACCGGACCAACCATAATGCCCACTATCATCAAAAGCAGCACATCGGGAATTTTGGATTTTTCAAAAACCGAGGAGAAAAAATAGGATAAAAAAACAACAAGGCCGAGCGCCAGTATAAACATAGACATAAAGAATTCCCTTATATTCTAATCCGTATCAATATATTCATCCCGCAGCAAAATGAGTATGGCGGTTTGAGGAACAATTAAATACATTTTACCTTCATATTCAACCTCAATGGCTGACTTTCTCAAAAAAATTGCATAATCGCCCTCCTGCGCCTGAACGGGCAAATACCTCGGTTCATTCCGCCGTGTTGTCATCCATGGTTCATCATCCGGATTAATTACTTCCGGCAGCGGATAACCGGGGCCGACCTTGATGACCGTGCCGGATTGTACTTTTTCTTTTTCCTCGACGCCCTGCGGAAGGTAAAGCCCGTGGGAGGTGCGCTCCTTGCGTTCATCGGGCAATATTAAAACACGGTCGCCGACAACTATTAAGGATTTTTTTATTGGCATAACATCATTCAGGATTTATGGATAATTATCAATACTTTTCAGAATCTGCCGGTGCCTTTCGCCGCCGACGGTTTGCGCCATTTCATTATAAGCATAGTCAGGGTAATGATAAAGTTTATATTTTAATTTAATCTTTAAAATACGCTCTATGGTTCGGTTAAGGCGTTCGGCGCTTATTTTACCGCTGAGTATAGCCTGGTATAATATTTTATATACCTCGTCCTGGATTTTGCTGGTATGTCCCACAATAAACATGTCAATCCCGTTATTAAACGAGCGGACAATTGACGATTCCAGCGTATCGTTGAATTCCATATACGCCCGCATTTCAATCTCATCGGATATTGCCAGCCCGTCAAACTTGAGTTGGGTCCGCAGTATATCGTCCAGCATTACCCGGGACAATGTAGCCGGCGCGCCGGTTGTGTCAATATTCGGAAAAGCGATATGCCCCACCATCAGAGCGTCTAAGCCGTCCCCAATCGCATAACGGTACGGAACGGCCTCACGCGTCAGCAGCTTTTTGCGGTCAATAAAAATCCTGGGAAGCCGGCCGTGGGAATCCGCGTCCGAATCGCCGTGTCCCGGAAAATGTTTCGGCACCGCGATAACCTTTTCCGACCGCATCCCGCGTATCATGAAAACCCCGTGGCGCGTAACCCGTTCCGAATCGACGCCGAATACGCGGCTGGATAAAAAAGAATTCTGAGGATTGGTTTGTATATCCAGAACCGGCGCAAAGTTCATGTTAATACCCATAGCCCGCATTTCGGCGCCCATGACCTTTCCAATCTGATAGGTTAAATCCTGATTGTTTATGCGGCCGATGAGCCTGGCATCAGGAAATTTCGTCGCCGAATCCGGCAAACGGGATACCGTGCCGCCTTCTTCATCCATTCCGATAAACAACGGTAAACGATTATTCCGGTTCCATCGCTTTAAATCGGAAGTCAGCGCGTATAAACCTTTCACATCGGTTATGTTTCTTTTGTATAAAATAATTCCGCCGTATTGATACGTTCTTAACCGGTCCGGCATGGATTTTAAGGCGCCCGGAGTGAAACCGACAATCATCAGTTGCCCGGCTTTTTCCTCCGGCGTCATGCGCTCAACAAAACAGGCCTCAGGCGATTGGATCTTCCAGTAACGAAGCTGTCGCCTGGGAGCATCTTTTTCAGGATACAGTTTCAGGTAATAAATGAGTGAACTGAAAAGACCGGTTAGCACCAATAATAAAACGGATAATTGCAGAATCCTGAACGATGAAGCGGTCATAGATGGCTCAGGCGCCTTTAACCTTATATCCCATAGCAAGCAGTTCCGCGGCGGCTTTCTTTTTCTGATCGCCTTGCAGTTCAACCACGTCGTCTTTTATGGTGCCGCCTGCGGCGCATTTTTTCTTTAATGTTTTGAAAAGTCGGGCCAATTCCTGTTTGCTGCAGGGCAAATCTTTAATCAGGGTTACCGTTTTTCCGCTGCTGCGTTTTTCACAGAAAATTTTTACCGCTCCCCCGCGTTTTTCTGCCGGAACAGCCTCGGTTTCCGTGGCTTCAATTTCGGGTTCTACGGGATGCGTGGAATAAACAATATTTCCTGATTTCATCGGAGTTTACAGGCCTTAAAATTTAATTGACTCATGTAATATATTCTATTCGTGGCAATCATACAAATTAAAAAAATAAAGCACAAAATGATTTTATACTTGAGATTGTTATCGGTTATTAAGTATTTTAAGGAAATACGACAACACCAATTCCGGAGATGCAAAGTGAAACGAATAGGTATTGATATTGATACAATAGTCCGTCTCAGAGATTGGTCGGGGAAAAAAACACCCGATCCGGTGCACGTTATCGCCTTGCTGGAGGCGGCGGGCGTGGACAGTATTGTTTATACGCTCCGAAATGAAGAAACGGCTTATACCGCCAGGGACATGGGTTTGCTTCATGAGTGCATCCATTCCCATTTCAACCTTCGTTTTTACCCGGGCGAATCGTCCGTCCAAACCGCGCTTAAAAGCAAAGCCGGCATGCTGACGATTGTGGATTTTGACGGCCCGAATGCAACGGCGATTAATTTGCTGTCAAAGGAAAGCGCCGTGGCGCCGATGATAAGCTATTTGCGCGGTAAAGGCGCCATAGTCAGCGCGCTGATTGAGCCTTCAGCCGATCAAATCAAAGCCGCGGTCCGTATGCAGTGTGATTATGTAGAACTGGACACCTCCAAATATTCCGGAGCGGAGAACCTCGGAGATATGGAACGCGAACTGGAAAACCTGAAAATTATCGCCGCGGCCACGGCCAAATATAATATTGGCATTATTGCCTCCGGCGATCTTGATATGACCAATATCCAATCCATAGCGGATATTCCCGAAATAGAAGAAATTAACGTTGCCCAGACGTTTTTTAACCGCGCGATTCTTGTCGGGATTTCTCAGGCGGTAAAGGATTTTAAATCCCTCGTATGAATACGCCCTTTGAAGTGCTCACGGAAGTTTATCGGGGCAAATATATAAACGGAAAGCTGGTGGACCCATTGTGGGAAAGCGCTCATCTGGGCATAGCCGTCCTGGTGGATGAAGACGGACAGGTTCTTTATTCCAAAGGCGATATACATTATAAAGGATATATACGCTCCGCCGCCAAACCGTTTCAGGTTCTCCCGTTGCTGGAAAGCCAGGCGCCTTCACATTTTGGCTTTAGCGATGAAGAACTTGCCCTTATGTGCGCCTCGCATAACGGGGAGCCGGTTCATGTGCGCACCGCCGCTTCCATTTTAAAAAAAATCGGCCTGGAAGAAAAACATCTTGGATGCGGTTCGCATTTACCCATGCATATCCCCACCGCCGAAGGAATGCTGTGGCAACAGGAGCGCCCCGGCCCGCTGCATAATAATTGTTCGGGAAAGCACGGCGGTATGCTGGCCTACTGCGTGTATCATAATCTTGCGGTTGATCATTACCTCGATTTTGACCACCCGCTACAGGTGACGATAAAGAAAAAAATCGAGCACATGCTCCACGCGCCGGTTCAGTCCGGAACCGACGGCTGCAGCGCACCGGTTTTTCATATGGAAGTTTATCAGATGGCTTTTTTGTACGCTCAGTTAGCGGCCCGGAAAACGCCCGCACTTAAAAAAGCATTTTCTTTAATGCACCATTATCCCTATATGATAGCCGGCGATGATCGGTTCGATACGGACCTCATGCAAAACAGCTCTGTTGTGGCTAAAATCGGCGCTGAAGGCATTGAGTGTGTCGCCATTCCAGCCGAAGGAAGCCGTAAAGCGATGGGATTAACCGTTAAAATCGCCGATGGCGCTTTCCGGGCGCTTTATCCTCCTGTGATATCCATATTACGTCAATATGGAATACTTTCTGAGGATCAGCTAACAAAATTAAAAAAATATTACCCATCCATCGTCACCAATCATAACAAATACGAAGTCGGATACATACAAAGCGCGGTTTAAACGCTTCTTTTTCTTTAAAACCGACTTATAAAACGGATTGGTCATCAGAAAATTCGTTGTAGGAACGCCTGGACAGTCGAAACCGAATAACCGTCGTTTCATGCTGATAAACCGCTCACCCTTCCCCTCGCCAAAGGTGGATAATCTGCACAACAAGCTGATCAGGTTATACGCCATCATAATAAAACTTAATGGTTTCCAGTGATACCGAACCGTGTCGTAACAAGGTAACGAACCAATATTCACTGTAAACGGCTTCGTGAATAGGTTGGCAGGAAAATGTTTTTGATAACCTGAATGAAGAACACAGCAGCTTTAAAGGTTGTTGCGCAATAAGCGGTACGGACCGAAACATTCAGCCGTAAAGATGAAATTATCCGAAAGAGGAGCCTCAGGATTAAAAAAAATGTCCGCGCCGTTCAATTCGGTGCGAAGCGTTAGATGAAAAGGTCCGGCCGATACGGGTATTGCCACCCAATCCTTTTCAATGAGTCGCGTCCACGGTGGCGCCTAATTATCAGGATGGACGGGTAATTGGAGGGTGTTTCAAAAACAATTATTCTTCATCGTGCTGTTTAAACAAATCCAACCACGCAGCAATTTCTTTTTTTGACATCTGAGGATTGCTTTTTTCCTCCGGGGCGCCGTTTGCAGCCGTTTCGGATTTTACGGAAAGAGACTGATAAAAACTTTCAACAGATAAAAAGCGGCAACCTGAAGCTTTGGCGTAAAACATTACTTCCTGATCGGAACTGACGACCACAAGCTCATGGCGATTCTTGTTTTTATCAACGATGCTCTTTATCGTCTGATCGGCATTTTGGGGCGGTTTTGTATAAATAATATTTATACCGGACCGATGGACACCCGGGAAGGCTCCTCCTTCGGAACTGTCAAACACCACCGTAACGACGCTCCGATGTTGCAACTGGAACTGCAACAGCTTACGGATGAGCATTTCCCTCGCCGCTTCAAGGCTTTTACTCATTTGAGAACGCAACGCATCAATGCGGTGAATCAGGTTATAACCGTCAACAATATATTGCGACTTCATGGTTTTCTCTCGGTAAATTCCCTAACGGCATCGATGACGGCATCCATATCTTCGGTCGTATTATAAAAGTGCGGCGAAATGCGGATCGAATTGTCACGAAATGCTGTAATAATGTTCTTACGGTTCAAAAATCTGAAAAGTTGATCGGTTTTTTCTTCTTGATGGGGCCCGGGAAACACAAAGGATACAATGCCCGATCGTCTTCCCGGTTCGGTGGAACTCAACGTTTTTAAACCCAGTCCGCAAAGACCTTCCAGCAGGCGGTCTGTCAGACAAAGAATATGCTGTTCAATTTTTTCAATACCTGTTTCCATAAGCAGACTGACTGCGGCCCGCGTACCGTAAATACCCGGCCAATTCTCTGTGCCGGTTTCAAAGCGGCGGGCGCCATCGAGCAGTTCCAGGCGGTAATCGAAAAAATCCCACGCGTCTTTCACCGATAACCATCCGACCTGCGTCATGGTTATTTTTTCGGTTAAATCGGGATGCACATATATGAAGGCCATCCCCTGAGGTCCCATCAGCCATTTGTGCGTCGCGCAGGATAGAAAGTGAATATTACATTTTCCGACATCCAGCGGCAGGGCGCCCAGCCCCTGTATCCCGTCCACAGAAAAAAGGATTCCGTTCTGACGGCACAAGTCTCCTATCGTTTCCAGATCATTACGAAACCCGTTCGCGAATTCCACAAAACTGAGCGCAATCAGTCTGGTTGTTGGTGTTATAAGCGATTGTATATAATCCACATCAATAAATCCGTTAAACTTTGCCCGACTGGGAATGAAATCCATTAAAACTCCGTATGGCTTCAGATTGAGAAACGGATAGATATTGGATGGAAATTCGCAATCCGCCAGAATAATCCGATCGCCCGGGCTCCATTTCAGCCCGGATGCCAGTACGCTCAGGCCCGAAGATGTGTTTTTTACAAAGCCGATGTAATCCGCAGGAGCATTTATCAGTTTTCCGATCAATGATCGCAGTGCTTCACGCGTGGACAGGTTTTTCGGGTAATCTTCAACCACGGGGCCGTAGGCTTCATTGATATAAGCGCTCATCGCCTGATGGACTTTTGCGGAATACGGTGAACATCCGGCATGGTTTAAATAGATCTTATGCCGGGTAACAGGAAACCATTTGCGAATGGCCGCCAGAATAGCGGGAGAGGGATAATCGGTTAAGGCCAGTTCTTCCATCTGTTCTTTTATCTTATAAAGACTATTAAAATTAATATAATAAATGATTTTTTTAAACAAAACATTTTTTCTTGACAATAAATTCCGATTTTGGTATACTATTGTCTCAAATAAACGGCTGGCTCTGTAGCTCAGTTGGTAGAGCAGAGGATTGAAAATCCTTGTGTCGGCGGTTCAATTCCGTCCGGAGCCACGTATGTAAAACCCGTGATTATTTCATGGGTTTTATTATTTTCACAATGCCGCGGTTTCCCGATGAATCGGGATCCGGAGCCACGTATGTAAAAACCCGTGATCCGCTCATGGGTTTTATTATTTGTCCGGAGCCCGTCTTTGCTTGTGTTTTAGCGTAATAAACGAATTAAGTAAAAAGGATAAATATTTTGTTCGCTTCGCTTAAATATTCGTTTAAAAAAGAAACAATTGACATGCAAAAAGAAAACGTCCGTTTTTAGGTAGAAACAAATGATGATATATTTTAATAAATAGTTGATTTTAGAATTTGATTTTTATAAAATGACCGGAATTTATAAAATGCGGGCTTTTTATGGCAAAAAATAGGACAACCATTATATTATTTATTTTAATCGGTTTCTGCTTCATTTCGATGATCGTACTGATGTTCGTGATGCTGCTCAAGCCGGAGGTGCATTTTGGTAAGAGCATAGCGGTGGTAGAATTAACCGGGCCGATCGAGGACTCGCGGGACATCGTGAGTCAGTTTAAAAAGTACCGTGAGGATTCTTCCGTACGCGCGATTGTTTTCCGCATCGACAGTCCCGGCGGCGGCATTGCGCCTTCGCAAGAGATTTATGAGGCCGTAAAAAAAACACGGGCCGCAGGAAAACCGGTTGTGGTATCCATGGCCAGCGTTGCGGCTTCAGGAGGTTATTATGTGGCTTGTCCGGCCGATACGATTCTGGCGAATCCCGGCACCATTACCGGTAGTATCGGCGTTATTATGCAGTATCCGAACATTGATAAAATGCTCGACAAGATTGGCGTCAATTTCGTAACATTTAAATCCGGACCATTCAAGGATGCGCCGAGCCCTTACCGCGATACCACCCGAATCGAAACGGAATATCTGCAACAGTTCATCATGAATGCGTATTATCAGTTCGTCAGCGCCATCGTACAGGGCCGCAAGATGGACTCATTGGAGGTGCTGAAGCTGGCGGACGGACGCATATACACCGGCCAGCAGGCCAAAGCCAACGGGCTGATTGACGCCCTTGGCACCTTTGAAGACGCCGTGGATATCGCGGCACGGATGGGAGGCATCGAAGGGGAGCCCCATATTGTTAAAAAGGACAAACGTAAACCGTCGCTTTTCGAGATAATGTTCGAGGAAGACGGCGCCGCCCAGCTTAAAGAAAGCGTCGGCATCCCTGAATTAAAACTGTATCCACAAATCAGCTACCGGTATTATTATTGATTATGAACATTACCAAAGCCGACCTGGTCAATAAAATATCCGAAGCGGTGGGGCTGCGGCGCATAGAGACGGAGGCTGTGATCAACGGCTTTATCGTCATGATTAACCAATCGCTGCGTGAGGGCCATGAAGTCGAAATCCGCGGGCTGGGCAGTTTTCGCATTATTGACCGGAAACCCCGGCTGGCGCGAAATCCGAAAACCGGAGAAAAAATCCAACTGCCAAAACGCCGCGTGCCGCAGTTCAAACCATCCCGTGATATGCGGAAGTCCGTTAACCAAAGCGCAAAATAAACCATTGATATAATAAACGTAAAACCAGAAAGGAATCATTTTCTATGCCCTGCGGAAAAAAAAGAAAACGAAGAAAAATGGCTACCCACAAACGCAAGAAACGTTTACGCCGGGACCGGCATAAAAAGAAAAACAAGTAATTTTTATATTGGCCATGTAAACAGCCCCGTTGCCACAACGGGGCTGTTTGATATTTGCCCGTAGCATCCCGCCGCAGAAGACGCCGCGGTTACAGACGTTTTTTAGGACGTAATTTAGGAAACCCAGCACCCATAAGGCTTTATGCGAAACATTAAACTTATCATCGAGTACGATGGTACGAAATTTTTCGGATGGCAATACCAAAAAAATCAGCGCACCGTTCAGCATGAACTCGAAGCGGCCATTGAGCGGATCACGCTGGAGAAGGTCACGACGCACGCCGCCGGCCGTACCGACGCAGGCGTCCATGCGCGCGGACAGGTGGTCAATTTCCGCCTTAACAAAGCGATGAATACCGCCGTCCTGCAAAAAGGCCTGAACGCCGTGCTGCCGCCGGACGTAAGGATTCGCCACGCAGAAATTGCCGAAGACCTTTTTCACGCGCGCTTTTCCGCAAAAGAACGACGATACCGGTATTATATTGCTACGCGCCCCCTGGCCATAGGCCGGCAATATTACTGGTTTTATCCCCATCCGCTGGACTGGGATGCCATGCAGGCGGCCTGCGCGCTGATTGCCGGATGCCATAACTTCCAGTCTTTCTGTCCTTCCAAATTAGACAAGGACCATTATCTCTGCGATGTCCGCAAAGCGGTGTGGCTTGCCGAAGGACCGGTACGCATCTTTGAAATTCACGCCAACCGGTTTTTACATCACATGGTGCGCTGTCTGGTGGGAACCTTTGTCCAACTGGGACGCGGAAGAATACCATCCGACGAATTTAAAAATATCCTGGAATCGCAAGACCGCCGTAAAGCCGGATATACCGCGCCGGCACATGGCCTTGTACTGGAAGAAGTATTATATTAAATCACGGTATCGGAAATAAAAAGTCTATTCATACTGCCCTTTCGGCGGTAACCGATTCCTTTTCAAACCTTTCATGTATTAAACCCGAATAGCGCGCAGTAGAATCGTTTGATGCATTCGTAGCTACATTTTTCTTTGCGTTTCAAACGATATATTAATGTTTAATAATATTTCGGAAATAAACCGGTAATACCATTGACGTATTTTGACCTCAAATGCGTTTAAATTAAGAGCAAAGAAAAAACATGACCTCATTAAAAAACACACCGGTTGATTTCTCCGTTCTGACCTTCAACACCTGGGGTTTGCGGGTCGGTAAATTTTCCATCGCACGTCGGATAGATCAGCGTCTGCGGGCTATGGCGGCTGAAATCCGCAAGCTGAACGCCGATCTCATCGCTTTTCAGGAAGTCTGGACCGACGAAGCCGCGTCATTCCTTTATCATCATCTGGATTATAAATATTACTACTACAATCCGGGCCGCGCGGCTTTTAAGGGATATATGGGTAACGGACTTTTAATCCTATCACGCTATCCGGTTGTTGAGCAGAAAACGATATTTTTTGATCACCACACCGACTGGTTTGAATATTACGCCCATAAAGGCGCACTGATGGTACAGGTTGAAACACCCGCGGGTTATGTGAATGTATTCAATACCCATCTGGGTTCAGGAAACAAGCCGAATCATATTCAAAATCGCAAGCATCAGTTGTCTGATCTGCTGTCATGGATCGGAAAAACTTCGCAAAAGCAGCCGTCCCTACTGACCGGCGACTTAAACTTCAATCCGGGCTCAGAAGAATACGGAGCGCTTGTTGATTGGATGCGGGAAGCCTTTAATGACGACGCGTTTGATTCTTATACCCGACTTCATCCCGCCGAGAAGGGTTTCACTTTCTATGTGGACCGGAGCTATAAATCCGGCGCGCTGCGTCATGGTATTAACGAACGTATTGATTATATCTTTGCCCTTTGCGCTAAAGAAAACCGTTCATCTTTAGAACTGAAAGCGAGCGAAATTGTGCTGGATAACGCCCATTTCCCCTTATCGGATCATTGCGGCGTTATAGCCCGCTTCAGAATCTGCCGGAAGGTCACTATTAATGATGTGATGGAATCTCTTAAAGTAACCCAGCCCGAACCAGTCTAATTCTAAAAAACCAAAAATCGTTTCGTGTAAAACATCCTAACCTGCTTGTTTTTTTACAGATAGAATCGTTTTTATTTAACATTTTTGTAACAAATAAATAATGTTAGGATAATTTGTAATAATTACCTTACGGGCGAATTGAATTTGCATTACAAAGCCAATTAACAAATGACAGAAAAACCTATTACCAATCAGGCCTTTATTTCGATGTCATCCGGGAATCTGAAAGAACCAGCGGTCAAATCCACAACGCCTGTATTTTCAGAAAACAACAGCCGGTCGCCCTGGTTCGAGAGAAAGCGGCGTTTTTCGGATGCCATGGCGGAACGGGTCATCAAAGCGACCGCATTCATTTCACTCGCCTTTATCGGGTTAATCATTTTTTTTATCTTTAAGGAAGCGCTGCCGGTATTCCAGTCCACGGAGACCGGAAGGGATCATCAGGATTCCACAGTCGTTGTAGAACAGCAGGAGACTTACGGCGATGATATTTCCGGCGTCAGCGAATCCATGGGCGCCGTTGAGGACCGCGCCGGACAGATGACCATGATGGATTACAAAGATGAAGTGACCATCCGTGGACTCTTTACGGAAATATGGCAGCCGATATCCGAACAGCCGAAATACGGCTTACTGCCGTTATTTGCGGGAACGGCTAAAATCACGATTCTCGGCGTGCTGATAGCCGCGCCGATCGCGATATTATCGGCGCTCTTTACGGCCATGTTTGCGCCGAAATGGGCCAAAGAAATATTAAAGCCGTGTATTGAAATTCTTGCGGGAATACCGTCGGTTGTCATCGGTTTCTTTGCGCTCATCGTGCTGGCCAGCTTAATCCAGAACTTTTTCGGCTTCGAGTATCGGCTGAACGCGTTCGTGGGCGGGCTGGCAATGTCGCTGGCAGTCATACCCATTATTTATACCATCACAGAGGATTCGCTAACGGCCATTCCCAAAACGTATATGGAGGCCAGTCTGGCGCTGGGCGTAAGTAAATGGCAGACGGCGTTGTTTGTGATTCTTCCGGCGGCGACGCCGGGCATTTTTGCCGCCATCCTGCTCGGCGTAGGACGTGCGTTCGGCGAAACGATGATTGTGCTGATGGCGACGGGCAACGCGGCTCTGCTATCCTGGAATATTTTTGAGCCCGTCCGGACGATGTCGGCGACCATCGGATCCGAGATGGCGGAAGTTGTTTTTGGCGAGCCGCATTATCATGTGCTGTTTCTCATCGGCGCGATTCTTTTTGTGTTTACATTTACGTTAAACGCCGTCGCCGAATTATGGGTGCGAAAATTCCTGCTCAAGAAATTCAGAGGCTCTTAGGAATCGGATCATTATGGTTAAGAATAAACTGCTCGGAAATATCGTTATAGCCGTTACGGCGGTCAGCGCGCTGATTATTCTGATCGTCGTCGGATTTGTGATGCTGAACATCATTATCGGGGGTTGGGACCAGCTGAGCTGGGAATTCCTGACCGGTGCACCCCGCGACGGCATGACCGAGGGCGGGATTTTCCCGGCCATTGTCGGCACGTTTTTTCTGGTAGTATTTATGTCTATAGTCGGCGTTCCCGTCGGCACCGTGACAGCGATATACTTGAGCGAATATGCCGGACAGCAGTCGCGGCTCGCCCGGATGATACGTTTTGCCGTCAACACGCTGGCGGGCGTTCCGGCAATCGTGTTTGGGCTGTTCGGGCTCGGGTTTTTTATCCAATTCGTTGGCAGCGGTATAGACAGCCTGTTTACGGGCGAAGGCGAGCTGGTCTGGGGCCAGCCGAACCTTCTGTGGGCCAGTCTTACCATGGCCCTTTTAACCCTGCCGGTGGTTATCGTCTCGGTGGAAGAGGCCATCAAAACCGTGCCAAGGGAACTGCGCGAAGCCAGCCTGGCGTTGGGTTCCACGAAGTGGGAAACGATTAAAAAAGTCGTACTTCCCGGATCGATGACGGGCATTTTCACCGGCGGCATTCTTGCCGTCAGCCGCGGAGCCGGCGAAGTCGCGCCGATCCTTTTTACGGGGGCCGCGTATTTCCTGCCAAAACTGCCCGATGACTTATCCGACCAGTTCATGGAGCTGGGGTATCATGTTTATATCATGTCCACCCAATCCCCGAACGTCGAGGAAACGCGCGGCATCCAATATGCCACCACGCTCGTACTGCTTTTACTGACTTTTTTACTTAATTTCTCGGCGATTTTCTTACGATACCGCCTGCGAAAACGAACCATTAAATAAACGGTTGACGGAAGCATGAACATCACAAATCCGGTTATACAGACTCACGGCATCAATTTTTTCTACGGGCGTAAACAGGCCTTGAAAAACATCACCATGAAAATCCAGTTCCGCGCGGTCACGGCGCTGATTGGCCCTTCGGGCTGCGGCAAATCCACATTTCTCCGGCTGTTTAACCGCATGAACGACCTGATTGAGGACGTACGAATCAGCGGCGAAATCATTATTGATGGGCAGAATATCTACGATCCGAAGGCCGATGTCGTTCGCCTGCGTAAACGGGTTGGCATGATTTTTCAGAAATCCAATCCCTTCCCCAAGTCGATATACGACAACATTGCCTACGGGCCGCGGATCAACGGTATCAAATCGAAAGCACGATTAGACGCAATCGTCGAGCGTTGCCTGCGGAAGGCCGCTTTATGGGACGAAGTGAAGGATCATCTGAAACACTCCGCCTACAGTCTTTCCGGAGGGCAGCAGCAGCGTTTATGCATCGCGCGGGCGCTGGCCGTCGAACCCGAAATTATCCTTATGGACGAGCCCTGCTCCGCTCTCGATCCCATCGCCACGCAGAAAATCGAGGACCTTATCGAGGAACTCAAAAAAGATTACACCATCGTCATCGTCACGCATAATATGCAGCAGGCCGCGCGCGTGTCGGACCATACTGCCTTTATGTGGCTGGGTGAACTGATTGAATATGACGACACCAAAACGATCTTCACCTCTCCGGCGGAAAAAATGACGGAAGATTATATCACCGGCCGATTTGGTTAAAATCCATTTGTATTTTTTGAAGGGTTTTACGATTTTATTAATTGCTATCCGAAACGAAAATCCAGGGAGCCATGAAAGAACAGTTCAACGAAAAATTAAGAAATCTTGAGAAACTTGTCATTGAAATGGGCAGCGCCGTTGAGAAGCAGGTGGCCGACGCGGTGGAAGCAACGATTCGCGGCGACGTGTCGCTGGCCAAGAGCGTCATCACCGGGGATAAGGTTATTGACAATCTGGAAATCGCCGTCGATGAAGCGGTTTTTAACATTCTTGCCCTGCATCAGCCGGTGGCCGTGGATCTGCGGGATATCGTGGGCATATCCAAAATGAACGGCGATCTGGAGCGTATCGGCGATCATGCGCAGAATATCGCCGAATCGGCCATTACCCTTATCGAAAAGTTTCCCGGTACCCCGATCAGCGTCATTCCTAAAATGTGCGGGGTCATGCGCGGCATGCTAAAGGATGCTATCGACAGTTTTACTCAGAAAAACTCCGACCTTGCCGTATCCGTCTGTGAGCGCGATGACGAAATTGATCAGCTCAATAAGGATCTGTTTTCAAGCATTCTCGCGGAAATGATTAAAAATCCCGCCATCATTCCCGCCTCGATGGAAATCATCCGCATCAGCCGGAATATCGAACGCATAGCCGACCTCTGCACGAACATCGCCGAAGATGTCATTTTCATCCGGATCGCTAAACTCATCAAGCATCATCGTAAAAATCCATAAGGACGCTTGCATGGGAAAAAAAGTAAAAACCATATTATGCGTGGATGACGAACAGGATATCCTCGATATCCTGATGTACAACCTGAAAAAAGAAGGTTATACGGTACTCACAGCCGCTAACGGCGAAGCCGCGCTGACCTTAGCCGAAAAGACGCGTCCCGACCTGATCCTGCTGGACATCATGATGCCCGGCATTGACGGATTCGAGGTCTGCAAAAGCGTCCGCAACAATCCCGCCATCAAAGATACGCCGGTCATCTTCCTGACCGCTAAAGCGGACGAGATGGACGAAATCCTCGGCCTGGAGTTCGGCGCGGACGATTACATCACCAAACCGTTCAGCCCGCGTAAAATCGTAACCAAAGTCAAGGCGATGTTTCGCCGTATCGAGGTGCGCGCCGAAATGGCCGACGATAAAAAAAACGCCATTAAAATCGGCGGCATTGATATTAACCGGCTGAATTATACCGTCATGGTTGACGGCCATGAGGTCAAATTTCTGCACCAGGAATTTGAGCTGCTATTCTTCCTGATGAGCCATCCCAACATTGTTTATTCCCGCAACCAACTCCTCTACCAGGTTTGGGGCGAGGATGCCTACTTTGTGGACCGCACAGTAGACGTGCATGTCACCAAAATCCGCAAGAAACTAGGCCGATACGGCGACTGGATCGAAACGATTCGCGGCGTCGGCTATAAATTTAATTCAAGGCAATAGTTGAAAAAAATCAGCGTTCAAATCTCCCGCACCATCATCGTTTTGTTTCTTGCGGGATTTATACTTCTGCTGGCGGTAGTGGACAATCTTCTGCGCACCAATCTTCAGGCCGAGCTTATCGGGGAATTGCAGGTCGAATGCCGGCTGATTGACGAAATACTGCCGGAACATCACGACGCGATCGAAAAGCTGCTTCCGCGGTTGAGCGCATTGACGTCGGCCCGTATCACGGTCATCGACACCAGCGGCCGCGTCCTGAGCGACTTTGACGGGCGCCAATTTACGCGTACGCTGGACAACCATCTCGACCGGCCAGAAATCCAGGCCGCTCGGCAATCCAAACAGGGCTTCGGTTCCGCCATCCGTCACAGCACCACGGTAGATGATGACCTGATCTATACGGCCTTCCAATCGCCCAAACAACGCTTTATCCGCCTGGCTCACCACCAGTCCATGATTGACGCTATTATCATCAAAGTGCGTTTCCTGTTTTTCGGAGCGGCCTTCATCACCGTACTTCTAATTATTCTCATCACAACGCGGATTTCCCGTCATATCACCCGCCCGCTGACGGAAATCATAGATGCCGCTTCCGAAATCAAATCGGGCAACTACTCCAAAGAAATCACCGTCGATGAAGAAAATGAAATCGGGCGGCTGGCGAAAATTTTGAATGAAATGTCCGCCAAGCTGAAAGCGGACATCCTCCAGCTGAACAAGCTGCAGGAAATCCGTAAAGACTTTGTGGCCAACGCTTCGCACGAACTTCGTACGCCGGTGACGTCCATCCGCGGTTATGTGGAATCTCTGCTGGACGGCGCCATGAGCGACCCGGAGGTCAGCCGGCGCTTTCTGGAACGCACGCTGTCCAATGTCGAACGTCTGGAAATTATCATCCGCGATATGCTGGACCTTTCCCAGCTGGAAAAACGCGATAAAGGGCTGAGCCTGCGGTATTTTGATCTGCGGCCGGTGCTGGAAAACGTGATGGCGGATTTTGAAAAAACCGCGCGCCGCAAAGGTCTTTACCTGAAGCTCGCGTCCGGCCATCCGGACGCGGTAAAAATCCTCGCCGACGCCTACCAGCTTGAAAAAGCGCTGATGAATCTTATTGACAACGCGATTAAATACACCGAGCAGGGCGGCGTGACGGTTTCCACCCGCGTCGATGAAAAACACTTTGTCATCACCGTTTCCGATACCGGCGCCGGCATCAAACCGGATGACCTGTCGCGGATTTTCGAGCGCTTCTACCGCGTCGACAAAGGCCGTTCGCGCGACATGGGCGGCAGCGGCCTCGGCCTGGCCATCGTTAAGCATATCATGGAAATGCATCAGGGCGAAGTCTGCGTGGAGAGCGAACCGGGCAAAGGCAGCCGCTTTATATTGTCGTTCCCGCGTTGATACGAAGCGCCCATTCCGTTAATTTTCCGTTACTTTTTTTCGAAAAATAGTTATATTGTTAATTGCGGCGTACGCTAAACCGCAGACCATTAATTCTTTTTCAGGATGATTCGTTTATGGGCCTTTCCTCATCGGTCATAACGCAGAATTATTACGCCGGTTATCAGCTGGCATTAGACCTCATCCGTCAGAAACGCGCCCTGTCCGGTTTCAATCTCTCAGCGGTTGACACGGACATGATCGAACTGGCGCAGTCGGTGTTCGGTTGCGAGCGTCTGGTCCGCCTTATCCAGACCACGCCGTTTCGTAAAGACCTTTATGAGAACGTCATTGCCGAGGAACTGGAACGGATTTCCAAGACGCTCTTTCCGGATGTCGGGAAAAAGCGGTTTGTCTCTCTGGAAAAACTGCATGACAGTTATGATTACGAGTTTCCTGACGGTGAGGCGCCGCCGGATGAGCCGGCCTGCGATGCGGCATCCGCCATCCAGTATGCGGAAATTCTGGATTACGTTAAAAACAAACTTTCACAGGAAAATTTCGACTATCTTTCGGAGTTGTTCAGCCATCAGAACGCTAAGGATCGGGAGTTTGCATGGAACGATAACATCTACCGCCTGATTGACCAGTCTCTGGACTATCTGGAAGAGAAGATCTCCGAAATGCGCCGTCTCTTTCCAGACGGCCGGCCGTACCCTCAGGAAGCTATCGACGTAAAAAAACCGATGACCGATGCCGCAATTATCGGGTGTTACAAGAACGTGTATCTGGGCATTTATAACCGTTTTCCCGTAAATTTTCTCAGCCATGAAGGACCGCGCCGTGCCGCCGTGATGACCCGCTATGCCGTGGAAACCGTGCTGAAAAAACCGCCGATCGAAGTGCTGAAATCGTTCAAAACGCGCGAGCTGGCAAGCATCGGACTGACCGGCGTTGTTCGCCTGTTTAACTATTCGGTCGCGCGGGTTATACGCAACGCCTATCCTGAACTGCTCATGCCCTGGGAGTCGGGACATGTGGACGAAGGATTCTGGAACGACGAGACCAACCGCCGGATGGCCATTCAATGGCTGGTTGAGACTAAAATGAAAATCGCCCGCGCGGAAATCCCTAAAGCCCTTCGGGAAAACCAGATCAGCAAGGCCACGTTTATAGATCACGGATTGTCATATCTCTACAACCAGCATTATAAATCCGTCTCCCGCGCCCTGCAGTTTGCCTATCCGGAGCTGATGCCCTGGGAATTAGGCAGCGTTCCCAACAGCTTCTGGAAAGGACCGGAAGGCCGTCAGAATGTTATCCAAGCCATCCACTGGATGATCCGGCAACTCCAGATTCCGGTCACCGAAATTCCTGTGGCCATCAGGAATAAAGTCATAACACGGGAAACATTTAAAAGCTACGGCCTTTCAACCGTATATGAAAGCCTTTTTAAGAAAAACATGTATCAGTTGTTCAACACCGCCTATCCCGGACAGTTTGAAATCTGGGAAATCGGCAAGACACCGGCGGAATACTGGGATAACGTCATCAACGGCTACCGGGCTGCTCTGTGGGTGGCGCGGAAAGAAAACGTGGAAGAAAAGAAAATTTCCCGCGCGATACGCACCGGCAAACTTTCCCGGGAAACATTTGCCCGCTACGGCCTCAGCGCCATGCTCAAACGGACGTTCGACAACGAACTGAAAAACGCCTATCTGCCGTACCTCGTGGAATACAATCAGGATCTTGATATGCTGCTCCGCGACGCGTTGCTGCTGTCGGTGCTGCAACTGCAGATGCAGAAAATCAAATCACAGACCATTATGCACCGTCTTTTTAAAGGGTTGTTTTTCCGCGCGCTTACCGGTACCGCGGAACGCAGCCAATTGCGCCTGTACGACCGCATCAAAAAGCGTATAAAAAGCCGTATGGGCGATCTTTCCCGCCGCATCATGACCGATTATTAAACTGTCTGGCTGTTTATCGCCGGATTTTGACAATCATTGTTTTGTTTGACACTATTCGAATTGTAATAAAGACTGACGGATAATTCCATGAATTCGGCATTAATACGCACGTTTCAATCGCCGCAATTTTGAAGAAAAACACCTGATGGATTTGCAAATACATTTGCCTCAAAGCTTCCGAGTGGGCGCGATAACGATCGGTATTTGTCCATAATATGTCCAATTACTCATCACCGGCCGGCCCCTTAGAAGCGGCTGGTAATGCCGAAATGCACCATACCGGTTGAAAGGCTGGTTCGGCGGCCGAGACCGTAATCCAGGCCGAAAAGCCCCATGCGCGTCTGAAAGCGCAGGCCGAACCCGTAACCGACCGGCCAACCGTCTTCCGTGCGAATCCTCGTTTTTTCCGCATCGGCGTAGATTTTACGGTAATAATAACCCACATCGGCAAACAGGAAAATCCGCGACTGTCGGGATGTGAGCCAGCGGAGTTCCAGGTTATTCCACCCGATACGTGTGCCGCTGAAAAATTCCTGCTGATAGCCGCGTAACGTATTCAGCCCGCCCAGCCGCGTCTGTTCGCTGTAGGGCACCACGGCTTGCGGCGTTTTGTAAACGCTTCCGTGCATCCCGGTGAACAGCACCAACCGCCGGCTTACCGGAAGATATCCTTCAAAATCCATAAGCACTTTTTGCGTCGCGTAGCGCTCGGTTTGTCGGCTGAGAATTTTCATGTCGGCACCGATATATATTGTATCGCGACCGGAAGGGTTTTCCATAAACGATTGATCCGATTTACGGCTATAGGCGGCCGAGGCGCCATAAAACACACCGCGTGTGGGGTTAAGACGGTCATCCCTCGAATCGTAACGGATACCAAAAGAAGCGGTCAGAAAAGCCGACGCGGGAATGCCGAAAATAAAACCGATGGCCGTACCGCCGGGATCAACCGTTTTACGCTGGATACTGCCGGTCAACTGCCAATAGGGATTCATTTCGTACGCGGCATCCAGCCCGTAATGCCGTTCCACATAAATCGTGTCCTGCACCATCTGCTGCATCGAAACGGTAAGATGCACCGGCCAACCCGCAACCCACGGCTCGGTGTAAGCGATCAGAAAATCCTGCGAATAACGATTTTTCTTCTGCCAGCGGAAGTCAAGCCGACGCGCCGTACCGAAGAGATTCTGAAAGGATAAATTGATCATGCCGGTGAAATAACCGCGTTCTTCGGTTCCCGGGCGTTTAGGCACATAGCCGGCGATGCCATCTATCGTATTAGACGGACCTTCCGTGACGCGGATCTGCAGGCCGTACAGGGAATCCCGTCCGAGGACAATCTCCGGCTCTTCCACGCGATCCATAAAAGTCAGCTTCCGCAACCGCGCCGCGCCGCTTTCAACGCGCCTCTGGTCATACAACGACGGCGGCGTATATCCGAAATACCGCCCCAGAACGCGGCTTTGCGTCTGCGTGTTGCCTTCAAACTGAATGCTTCTGATAATAACCTCAGGGCCTTCATCCACCGCCAGCGTCAGGTTCAGCACGGGCTCGTGGCCGTCGCTTATCAGCGAATATTCCGGAATGGTAATGACAGCAAACGGCCGGCCGGTCTGTTCGTATTGCGATAGCAGGTAGTCAATGTCCTGCCCAAAAACCGTCGGATCGAATACGACGCCGGACCGGGTTTCCATAAACGCGATCATACGGGAGGCCGAAAATAAATCGTTTCCGGTAATGCTGATGGTGCCCGTGCGGATGGGTTTGTTTTCTGTCAGATAAATATGAATGGCAACCTGTCCGCTGTCCTGGCTGTATATCGTTTCCACGGTGTCAACGGCGGCAAGATAATAATGCTTTTTTTCATAGAGCCGTAAAAGGGCCAGCAGGTCATTTTTCAGCGCCTCGGCGGCATACGGCTGATTTTTTTTCAGGAAAAAAGCGTCTAAAATTTTATCGGAGCTGATTTTTTTATTGCCGTAAATTTCGATGGCTTGCACCACGGGTGTCCGCGCGCGCGGATGATCCTGCGAATAATTTCTGCCTGAAACACTCAGCAAAACCGGAATGGTCAGTATCCATATCGGAAGCGGCTTCATGCGATCGTTTCAATAATCCTGGCACGGTTGCCCGTGCGGTCGATCAGGTTGGCCTTGAACGCGCCGATTTCTCTCAGCCTTACCTCGACAGTCAGGGATACCGTTTGCCCGTATTCGGAATGAACAATCCGGCCATTCACGGACTGAATCAGGCGCCTCACAGCATTCGTTTCCGTATAGGGATATGCGATACGCACGGTGCCGGTGATAATTTTGGTTATGACAATGGCCTGGTCCAGCGTGGCCTGCGCGCAGTCAGAATACGCACGGGTCAGCCCGCCCGTGCCGAGTTTGGTGCCGCCGAAGTACCGCGTAACCACCACGATCAGATCGGTCAGGTTTTTCCCCCGAATGGCCTGCAGTATCGGTCGTCCGGCAGTGCCGCTCGGCTCGCCGTCGTCGCTGTAGCGTGTGGACTGATGCGGTTCGACACCCAGCGTGTAGGCGTAACAGTGATGGCTTGCGTCATAATATTTCTTTGAAAGGCTTTCCAGAATGGCTTCTGCCGCTGATTTGTCCAGTACCGGCGCGGCTACACCAATAAATGACGACCCTTTGATTTTAATTTCGGCGTGCGATTCCTGTCCGATTGTCTGAAATTCGTCGAGGATCATGGTGACCATTTCGCGCCGGGCCCGTAAAAGGAAACGGCTTTCTGAATAGGCGCCGTACGCGCGATTATTCGAAAAACATTTTGTTTTTGTGAATCACGCCGGCGGCCTTACCCCGGAACGCATATCCGTGAAACGGCGTGTTTCGGGATACCGAGCAGGTCTCGTTAACGTCGTACGTCCAGGTTCGTTCGGGATCAATCACGGTTAAGCAGGGTTCCTCGCCGGCCTTGATTTCCGGTTGTTTGAGGTTAAGGATTTTTCGAGGCGCCAGAGCCATTCGTTCGATAAGCTGATGGATGGTCAGAACGCCGGTATGCACCAGATTAGTCAACGCAAGGCCGACACTGGTTTCGAGTCCGATGATGCCGAACGCGGCGAGGTCATATTCGCAGTCCTTGTCGTCCACGGTGTGCGGCGCATGATCGGACGCTATAGCGTCAATCGTGCCGTCCCTGAGCCCTTCCCTTATGGCCTGTACGTCGGCGGCTTCGCGAAGCGGCGGATTCATCTTGGTGTTGGGGTTGAAGCTTTCCACGGCTTCGTCGGTCAGTGTGAAGTGATGCGGCGTGGCTTCGCAGGTCACCGGAACGCCACGGGCCTTGGCTTCGCGGATCATGCGCACCGAACCGGCCGTCGATACGTGCGCGAAGTGGACAGGCGCGCCCGTGTATTCCGCAATCAGAATATCGCGCGCAATAATCACTTCCTCGGATAACCGCGGGATCGGTTTCATACCCAGCCGGGTAGACATAAATCCCTCGTGCATGGAACCCTTATTGGTCAGCGCTTTGTCCTCGGCGTGCTGGATCAAGGGAATGCGGTACATCGTCAGGTATTCCAGCGCGCGACGCATGATCTCCGCATTATACACGGGCTCGCCGTCGTCCGAAACGGCCACGATGCCCGCTTTAACCAGCGCCGCAATCTCGGCCAGTTCTTTGCCTTCGCGGTTCTTTGTAACGCATCCTACCGGAAATACCTCGACCAGATGCGACGCAGATTTGAATTGGATATATTGTACCGTATCCGGCGTATCGGCGGCGGGGGTCGTGTTGGGCATGCTGGCCAGGGCCGTAAATCCGCCTGCCATCGCGGCATTGCATCCTGTCCAGATCGTTTCCTTGTCTTCACGCCCCGGCTCCCGCAAGTGCACGTGCATATCCATAAAGCCGTGCGTCAAAATCGCGCCTTGCAGGTCGAGCACCTGTGCCGTACCCGGCGCGATAACTCCGGTCTTTTCGATTTTACCGTTTTTTATCAACACGTCGCCGCGTTCATCTTTCTTTGCTTTAAGATCAATGATTCTGGCATTCTTCAGGAGCAGTTCGTCGGGTAAGGTCTTAAAATGTATTTGTCTGGCCATAAAATCTGTATCAGTATGGTTAAAGGATAATATGCAATTTTCGCAATAATATAGTATTTATGCGTGAATGTCAAATACATAATTGCGTTAAAGATGGGTTCATTCAACCGTTTTATACCGTTGGGGGGTCCGATGATTTTTACTTGATTGGTGCCCAATTCACGAGAATTATTATAATTAAAGGTTTTAGATTTTTCGATGAGTAATACTTGATATTATTACTATAAATTTGTATTATTTTTTTTATGTTCAGAAAAGCAATGAAAACTTACCCATAAGGCCATTCAATGGAAACTTTAATTATAGCCATCGGCGCCGGTCTCATCATGTTCATTCTTGGATGGATGCTGGCCCGGTATGTCGGCAAAAACAAACTGTCGGAAATTAAAAAAACCGCCGAGAACGTATTGCGTGATGCCCACCGGGAGGCGGACAATATTAAGAAAGACGCGCAGGTCAAAGCTAAAGAGCGGTGGCAGCAGTTTAAGATGAAAATTTCTTCGGAAACGGAGGAGCGGGAAAAACGTCTGAAACAGTACGAAAGCCGTCTGGCGAACCGTGAAAAGGACGTCCGTCAGCGCATGAATAACGTTCTTGAGAAAGAGCAGAAAATCCTTGCCGAAACACGGCGGCTTGCGTCGCAGGAAGAGGCGCTGAAAACCAAAGAACAGAAAATTGAGCAACTGACACAGGCGCAGTTAGAGAAACTGGAAAAAATCACCGGTTTATCGCAGGAAGAAGCCAAAAAACAATTTCTCGAAAGCATCACCCAACGCGCCCAGCGCGAGGCCGCGGAACTGATGCTTCAGATCAAGACCGAAGCCCAGCAGAAAGCGACTTTTGAGGCCAAATGGATTCTCTCCGACGCCATTCAGCGTCTGGCCTCGGATCACACGTCGGAAACCACGCTGACGTCCGTGGAATTGCCGAATGAGCGTATCAAGGGCGCCATCATCGGCCGCGAAGGGCGGAACATCAAAGCGTTTGAGCAGGCCACCGGCGTCAAGGTTATCATTGACGACACCCCTGAAGTCGTGGTTCTGTCCGGCTTCGACCCCGTAAAAAGGGAAATCGCCCGCATCGCGATGTCCAAGCTGGTCGAAAACCCAAACATCCAGCCGGAATACGTGGACGATGTGGTGGAAAAAGCCCGCCGATACGTCGAAAACCAAATGAACAAAGCTTCCGAGGAAACGCTCAACAGCCTGAATATCAAGAATGTCAATCCTGAAATCAAGGCCATGCTGGGCCGTCTGAAATACCGTACGAGCTACGGGCAGAACGTACTTCAGCATGCCAAGGAAGTCGCCCTGCTGGCCGGCACCATGGCGGCCGAGCTCGGCTATGACGTGCAGCTGGCGCGGCGCGCGGGGTTGTTTCACGACATCGGCAAAGCCATGAGCAACGACACCGAAGGCAGTCATGTAACCATCGGCGTGGAAGTGGCTACCCGCTGCAAGGAGCACGAAGTGGTCATCAACTCCATTCTCGCGCACCACGACGAAGCCGAGCCGATTCATCCGATCTCGCATCTCGTAACGGCGGCCGACATTATCAGCGGCTCGCGCCCCGGCGCCCGGCGAGAACCTCTGGAAGCGTACGGCGCCCGCATCGAAAAACTTGAGCAGATCGCCCATCAGTTCGAGGGCGTGGCTAAAGTCTATGCCATCTTCGCCGGACGGGAGATCCGCATTGTTGTCGAGGCCGACAAGATGGACGATGCGCAGGCCGCCATGCTCAGCTCCAACGTGGCCAATAAAATCCAAAGCGAGATGCAGTATCCCGGTCAGATCAAAGTGGTCGTGATTCGCGAGCGCCGTGTCGTCCGTTACACCAACAGCACGACCCCCACGGTGGACGAAAACCATGTAGAAGAAAAAATTTCCGGCGATTAACGCATGAATAAATTCCGGACATTAGAAATACAATCCAGGAGAACTACACAACATGAAACCTAAAACCACCGCTTTGAATCCGGCTGCTCTAAAAAGCTTTGTATGGATTATCGGTTTTTCCCTTCTGACGGCGCTCGGCGCCTGGCTGGAACTGTGGTTGCCATTTACCATCGTGCCGATTACTCTGCAGTCGCTTTTTGTCCTGCTGGCCGGCGCTTTTCTGGGTTCCCGGCGCGGCGCCCTCAGTCAGATCCTCTATCTGAGCTACGGCATTACGGGACTGCCTGTATACAGCGGCGGGGCTTTCGGCTTCTTTCATATTTTCGGCCCAACCGGCGGTTACTTACTGGCGTTTCCGGTTGCCGCCTTTGTCACCGGACTGCTGGTCAATTCGCGCCGTCACTGGACCCTGAATGCGCTCGGTTTTTCAGCCGGGTCCGCGGTGATCCTGCTCGGAGGCACGTTCCAACTGACGCTCTTCACCGGTCATGATTTCCTGCGGGCACTGGCCCTGGGATTCGTCCCCTTTGCCGCGGGCGACTTCATCAAAAGCGTTGCCGCCGCGCTGATTTTTAAAGCCAAATATTTTTTCAAGCAATTTTAAACCTGATTACCCGAAAGCACGCTTATGTCTGAAGAAAAAATTGCCTTAGCCAAGTATTTCGGTTCGGAAGCGATTGACGCCCTTTTAGGGCAGATCGAACGAATGCTTCATGACATTTCCCGGGATGACGGCCGGCCCGATGAACCGTTAATCAAAAACGTATTGGCTCTCGTCAGAGAGTTTTCCGAATCGCAGCTGTCGCTTAAGAAAAAGCTGACGAAAATCGGATCGGCGCTGTCCGCTGAAAAAAATCTGGACGCGCTGTTGGAAATGATTGTCGTGGAAGCGATGAACTTCACCAACGCCGACGGCGGCACGCTATACCTGATGACCCCGGATGAAAAAGGCATTGCCTTCAAGATCCTCCAGACCCGCTCGTTGAATTTCAAGATGGGCGGCGCCAGCGGCAAGCCCATTCCGTTTCCGCCGGTCAAACTGTATAAGGACGACGGCAGCCATAATGAACAGCAGGTATCCGCCTACGTTGCGCTGACCGGTCAAACCGTCAACATCGCGGACGTTTATGAAGTCGAGGGCTTCGATTTTCAGGGCACCAAGGCTTTTGATAAAAACACCGGCTACCGGTCCCAGTCCATGCTGGTCACGGCGCTGCGCAACCATGAAAACGAGATCATCGGCGTGCTGCAGCTCATCAACGCCAAGGAAGAGGACGGCACGACGATTCCGTTTTCCAACTCGTATCAGGACCTCATCGAGTCGCTCGCCTCGCAGGCCGCCGTAGCCATCACCAATACCGCGCTGATTCACGACTTGCAGGCCTTATTGGACGCATTCATTCTCGTCATCGCGAGCGCGATAGACGAAAAATCGCCCTACACCGGCGGCCACATCCAGCGTGTGGCGGAACTGACGCAAAAAATCGCCCTGGCCCTCAGCGAATCCGAAGACGAGCGCTGGAAGCATTTCCGTCTCAATGAAGACGAACAGAACGAACTCCGCATCGCAGCCTGGATGCACGATATCGGCAAGATCACCACGCCGGAATATGTGGTGGATAAAAGCACCAAACTGGAAACGATTTTTGACCGTGTCCACGCCCTGGAACCCCGGTTTGAACTGCTGAAAGCCCAGACGGAACTCGAATATCAGGAACAAAAAAACAAACTTTCAAAATCCAAACGCAAAGATAAAACCAGCCGGCTTCGGACGCTGAAACAGACATTTGAAACCCGTCTGGCGCAGATTGACGACGACCTGGCTTTTATCCGGACCGTCAACATCGGCGGGGAATTTCTCGAAGATGCCAAGATTGAGCGGATTAAGGCCATCGGCGCGCAGAAAGTTAAAATCGGCGCCAAGACCGTCAACCTGCTGAACGACAATGAAATATATAATCTGAGCATCCGCCGCGGTACCCTAACCGAAGAAGAGCGCATCATCATCCAGAACCATGTGGTGCTGACCATCAAAATGTTACAGCAACTGCCGTGGCCCAAGAAACTCCGCCGCGTGCCGGAATACGCCGGAGGGCATCACGAAAAACTCGACGGCACCGGTTACCCCAACCACCTCAAAGCCGAGAATCTGTCCGTACAGGCGCGCATTATGGCCATCGCGGATATCTTTGAAGCGTTGACCGCCGCCGACCGACCCTACAAACCCGGAAAGAAAATTTCCGAATGCATTAAAATCCTCGGCTTCATGGTCAAGGACAAACACGTGGACGGTGAAATTGTCGATTTCTTTATTAAATCCGGCATGGCGCAGGAATACGCCCGCACCCATCTTCGCGACAACCAACTGGACACGTTTGTCTGGGACGGCAAGGAATATGACTGCCGGCGGAACTAAGCCCTGTCCGGCAACAAAATCATTAAACCCATAACCGGGGATGGCTATACGGATTCTACTCAACGAAAAACATGGACAGTCCTGAATCTTCTGGACTGGACGGCGCAGTATCTCAAAGACAAGTCTTTCGACCATCCGCGCCTGAATACCGAATGGTTGCTGTGCCATGTTCTTAATTACAAACGGCTGGACCTGTATCTGAATTACGACCGGCCGCTTTCCGCTGAGGAGCTCAGCCGCTTCAAAGCGCTTCTGAAACGTCGTCTGGATCACGAACCCCTGCAGTATATTCTCGGCGCCACGGAATTTATGGGCCTTCCGATTCAAGTCAATTCTTCGGTACTGATTCCGAGGCCGGATACGGAAGTGCTTGCGGAAAAAACCATCGAGACCGCGGCATCCCTTGCCGGAAAAGGCCGGACGCCGGTAATCCTGGACATTGGCACCGGCAGCGGCGCTATTGCCATTGCCATTGCCTATTATCTGGCAAAAAAAAATATATCCGCAGAAATACACGCTGTCGATATCAGTCCTGAAGCCGTGGCCGCCGCGCGCGTCAACGCTCAAAGGAATGGCCTGGAGGCGCATATTGTTTTTCATGTTGCCGACCTCCGCGATGCCGCTTTCGTGAACCATTACCGAAATACCTGCGACCTCATCGTTTCTAACCCGCCGTATATTTCCCAGGAAGAATTCCGCCAACTTCCCGAAGAAGTCCGAATCTTTGAACCCGCTATCGCTTTGCTGGCTGAGGATGACGGCTTATTTTATTACAAACGCATTGCGTCCATCAGTCCGGAGTTGTTCAACAACCGGTCAACCGAAAATTTTTTGCTCTTTGAAACCGCTTACAATCAGGCCGATAGTGTAAACCACATTCTTCTGGAGCGCGGATTTAAAAATATTGAAATTATTAAAGATTATAGCCATATTCCCAGAGTTGTTCTCGGAACATGGAAGGCATAATACAGCCGCAGGATACCGCACATGGAAACGCTTATTCAGCATCAATACGAAGAATTGTTCAACTGTCTTCCGGACGGCGCGATTGTGATTGATTCCCGGGGCATGATACTGATTGCCAATCAGGAAGCCGCTTCCATACTCGGTTATAACGATCCCGCCGAGATGAAAGGCGTACCCGTCAGCACTCTGTATTCCAATCCGACCGATCACGACACCCTGCTGTCGGTTTTAGGCCACCGGGGGATGATAGAAAAAGGCGTCTATGACTGGAAGCAAAAAAACGGGCAGCCGGTCCTGGTGGAATTACGGGCGGCTCCGTTGCGCAATCAGGAAGGTCACGTAACAGGCATTCAGGGCATTTTTAAGGATATAACCAAAAAACTCGAAAGCCAGCTGGCCCAACAGCAAACGCTGGAGGAAACTACCGCCCGCAGTATTGATGCAGACCGTATGACTGAGATGATCAATTTCTACCTCACACGTCCATCGGATTTGATTCTGCAAGGTGTTGCGCATAACATGAATACACCCCTGGGCAACATCCGGGGCCGGGCCGAGCTCATTATCCATAATATAGAAAAATTCCTGAAAAACACCGGTACGGCGCTTCCGGATCCGGACAAGGAACTTCTGCGCAAGCAAATCAAGGGCATTCAGGATATTGTGTCGCAGGTGGACCGCAGCGTTGAAATCATTAAAAGCTTCACCGATAAAATCGCTGCCGACAGTGAAAAACAGGCTGGGGACACCGATGTCAACGGCGTAATACGGATGCTGATGCATTATATGGAAACCAGCCTCTACATCAAGCATCGCGTACGGAAGAACCTTGAACTGGATCCCGCCAATCCGCGGGCCTACATCAGTCCCGCCGACCTGGCTATGGTTCTGTACCATCTGACAGTACACTGCCTCAAGGCCAGCGCGGGCAAACCTGATGTGAACCTGGATATAAAGACCTATTCCCGGGACAACGGCGTGCTGATTGATTTTTCAGGTTCCGCCGAACGGCCCGACGAATCTGAAATGGATTATTACCTGAATGCCAATACGTCCACGCGCTTTGATATTCCGGATGAGGCCAATTTCAGCGCGTACGACATCGAGGTCCGTTGCGCCCGCAACCTGCTCGAAGCCGCTCAGGGATCGCTGGAGATCATCCCGGACGCTCAGACCCTTTTCCGCGTAACCCTTCCGTCCTAACCGTTTTTTTATGCTATGAATACGCCCACCATATTAATCATCGAAGACGAAAAGGAACTGCGCGAACTCTACGCGGACATCTTTACCGATTACCGGCTGACTTTTGCCGCCACGGGCCGGGAGGCGGTTGAAATCATCTACGGCGGTTCGCGCTTTGACTTGTACATCGTCGATATTGGGCTTCCTGACATCGACGGGTTCGAAGTGATGCACCACATCCGCAGCGGCCATCCGCAGGCGCACATCATGGTCGTTACCGGCTATCCGCCGCAAAGCATCAGCCAGAAACTCGACGCCGTTCACCCGGACGAAGTTTTACCCAAACCGTTCGACCTGACCCGCCTGCTCAGCGCGACAGAAAAACTAACCGGACTGACGCCGCAACCTTCTCACTGAAAACACGGAGCGACTCTATGGCGATAAGAATTTTCAACACCCTATCACGGCAGAAAGAAGAATTCAAGCCGCTGCATGAAGAAACCGTGACCATGTATTCCTGCGGACCGACGGTATATAACTACGTCCACATTGGTAATGCGCGGACATTTGTTATGGCTGATGTCATCCGCCGTTATCTGGAATATACCGGTTACAAAGTCAAGTTCGTTATGAACGTCACGGACATCGACGATAAAATCATCAATAAAGCGAAAGAATCCGGTCTGGAAGCCAGCGAAGTCGCGCAACTTTATGCCGAAGCTTTTTTTGAAGACATCGCCCAGCTGGGCATCCATCTGCCGGACGCCGCGCCCCGCGTGGTGGACCATATCGAGGACATCACCAACCTGATCCAGACGCTCATTCTGAAAGGGTTCGCGTATGAGTCACACGGGAGCGTGTATTATAATGTCGGTAAATTTCCCGGTTACGGCAAGTTATCCGGAAAAAACATTGACGACCTGATTGCCGGCGCGCGCGTGGATGTGGACGAAACCAAAAGGAACCCGCTGGATTTTGCGCTCTGGAAAGCCGCCAAGCCCGGCGAACCCGCCTGGAGCAGCATCTGGGGCCCCGGCCGGCCCGGCTGGCATATTGAGTGCTCGGCGATGGCCATGAACCTGCTCGGCGACCAGATTGATATCCACTGCGGCGGCTCGGACCTGATCTTCCCGCACCACGAAAACGAAATCGCGCAGAGCGAGGCGGCAACCGGGCATCCGTTCGTCCGCTACTGGATGCACTTCGGATTTCTCAACGTCAATAACGAGAAAATGTCCAAGTCGGCCGGTAACTTCTGGCTCCTGCGCGACGTGCTCAAACAGTACCGCCCCGAGGCCATCCGGCTTTTCTTCCTGCAGAAACATTACGCCAGCCCGCTGAACTACAGCGAAGAGACCATCAACGACGCCGTCAACGCGCATAAGCGCATCGAAACCATCTTCCTCAAAGTCCAGCAGGCCCTCGAACTCAAGGAAAATCTCGGCGGCTCACTCGGCGGCGATACCGTAACATCCGACGCTGAAAAATTCGCCAAAGATCTTGACCGGCTGGAACGCGAGGTCATTGAAGCGATGAACGACGATTTTAATACCGCCGCCGCGATGGGCAAAATATTCGAAGTTTTCAACGGCCTCAATAAAATCGCCACGCCCAAAACGCTGAACGATTTTTCCGTATACATCATGAAGCGGGCGCGGGACCTGATCCTCGAATGGAACGAATTCCTGGGGTTCCTGAACATCTCCAAGCCGGAAACCGCGTCGAAAAAATACGAACAGCTGATGCAGATTATCCTCGACGTGCGGAAAGAACTACGGAACAATAAGATTTGGAGTCTCTCCGACATGATCCGCGACCGCCTGCTCGACGCCGGCATCGTAATCGAGGACACGCCGGAGGGCACCACCTGGAAAATGAAATAGTCACGCTTGCCAATTATTGATATCACATGGCCGCTGTCAAACGACACCGTCGTCTGGCCGGGCGATCCGTCCGTGGCCATCGGGCACGAGGCGCAAATCAGTCAAGGTGATCGGTATAATGCGACCACGATTCGTTTCGGCAGTCATTCGGGAACGCACATTGACGCCCCGCGGCATCTGGTCTCAAACGGCGCCACCGTCTCGGATATTCCTCTGGATGGGCTGATCGGACCGTGCACGGTTGTGGAAACGTCCGCCGCGCCGCTCATCACCCAAAAAGATCTTTCCGGACTGAATCTCAAAAATTGCAGCCGCTTACTGATTAAAACGTCCAATACCGAAAAACTAAAAAGCCACGCTGCCTTGTTCCTTGAGGATTTTATCGCTCTGGACGCCTCAGCCGCCGACTGGCTCATCAACGCGGGGATTCGGCTGATCGGTATTGATTATATGTCCATTGAGAATCCGAAATATTCCCCCGAATTGACCGTACACAAAAAGCTGTTGTCCCGAAATATCGTCATTCTGGAAAATGTTGATTTATCGCAAGTGCTGCCGGGAGAGTATGAACTGATCGTGCTGCCGCTCAAAATACTCCATGCCGACGGCGCTCCGGTCCGAGCGGTGCTGCGATATTGACGTATCAATCCTCAAGATGAGCGGCGGATTCGCGCAGAAAATCGATATCCTTCTTCTTTTCCCGCTGCGACTGCCAACTGACCACCATGACACCGATAAATATCAGCCAGGCTGACAACAGCGTATGGGCGGTAAGGGTTTCGTCGAGAACTATACCGGCAATCAGCGAAGCCATAACCGGCTGTACGTAAATATAAACCGCTACCATGGACGATGACGTTCGCTTCAGCGCCCAGCTATTGATGTAATACACCAGCACGGAAGCAAAAATAATCAGGAAACCGATACAGGCCCAGGCCCACGCGCTGATGGCGCTATAATCAAACGTCACCGCTTCGGCGGCCGAAAACGGCATGATGCCGAACGCGCCGAACACGAAGGTCCATGTCGTCACCGTCAGCGGGCTGTACCGTTTAAGAATATCTTTGGAAATAACCAGAAAAACCGAATAGGAAACGCCGTTGAGAAAAATCAGCGCATTGCCGATAAAATATTGATCCGACAGGTCAATCCGTTCGCTGCCCATCAGCAGAATGACGCCGGTTAATGAGACCAGCGTTCCTAAAAACTTCACGACATTGAATGATTCTTTTTTTAAAATCATGGCGATTAGAATCGTTGTCACCGGAATGGTCGTAACCAGAACCGTGGCGTTAATGGCCGTGGTCATTGAAAGCCCTTTCAGAAATAACGTCTGGTTGATTACGATACCAAACAGACTGTACAGCGCCAGCCGGGCATAATCGCCGGCGTTTTGTATTTTTTCGCCGACGGTCCAGCGGTGGAGTATAAAAAGGATTATGGCCGCGGTGATAATCCGTATAAACACCAAAGCCAGCGGATCAATTTCCCTCAGCGCGTATTTGGATGTTACGGAATTTATTCCGAAAATAGCCGACACGGAAAACAGCGCGAGATGGATTCTGAGAACAGAAAAGGCCGTTCGGGTCATATCAGAACTTGACCGCGTTTCGGTAAAACTGGTACCGTTTCTGGATGTTATTTCGGATTACGGGCGATTCAGCCAGTTCGACGGCTTTAACATAAAGATTAATAGCTTCCGTGGGTCTCGAAGATTCTAAACCAATCGCCCGCTCGGCGAACAGAATAGCATAGTAATTTTTCAGCATATTCGCCATACGGTCTTTCGGCTTCATCGGATTCAGCAGGTCTTCAAAGTTCAACGAGGATATATCCACATCGGGTATCCGGTCGTTTTCTTTTATTAAACGCTGCGCGACAAGCACGGATTCCTTTTTATAGCCTGGCGCAATACCGTTTTCCAGCGGACGTATCGGGTAATAAATCGTAAGATAAACGGGCCGTTCAACGTACGCGCGGTCGATCATCGTGTTAATCATACCGATATATTTCGACTGAATAAAATTCGGATCGAATTTTTCCTTGTCCTCAAAAGGCTTCACAGCGGATAAGAAAGCGTCCGTTTCCGCTTGGCATTTTTCCATGAAGTCCGGATACTGATGCCGCAGCATATTGATGTACCAGGTCCGCCGCAACAGTTCCACATCAATGAAAATCATATCGGGCCGTTGCTTTTCTACCATCTGATAATACATCATCGTGAAGGCGAACGGATCCCAGTTAACCAGCACGAAAGCGTTGGGTTCTGTGATTTTGAATAAATTATCTTTATACCCGCTGACATAATGATAGGCCCCCATCGTCTCACTGCGGAAACCGGTATATCCGTAATAGAATGCATATACGGTTAATCCCAACAACCAGGCGGCGGCAAGGATGAATCTGAACTTTACCAGCAAAAAATCATACATATAAAATAGGGTTACTGCCGCCAGGACCCCCCAGTACATATAGAACGGCAGGTACATTACGCTGACGAGGGCTTTCTGCTCCGCGATCGCAAACGGGTCTTTGATGGTGATATCGACATTGGTCACATACGCCACCAGCGGTCCTGTAAAAAACGCAAACAGGAGGGTCAGATAAAATAACGCCCGGTTCTTTTTCCAAATCCATATAAGCCCACCTATGCCGGCGGCTATCCAGACCCATCGGAACTGTTCCGCCAATAACTGATAATGCAGGCCGATCTGCGATAGGAGCACCTGCGCCGAACGGGGCTTGTCTATGTCCAGGCCGTACTGATGGCGCGTCACTACCCGCCAAAAGTTGGTCCAGCTTTCCGGGTCGCCCCAATCCATGGCCGGATTCGCGGAAGAAGCCAGCGGCAGATAGAGATAGGGCAGCAATCCGATAAAAAACGCTGCGAGAGCTTTCAGAAGAAGCGGCGCATCAAAGAGAAACCGACGGTTTACGATAAGGATGAAAATCAGTCCCAGCGGCACAAAAATCAGCGCGGTGTGATGATTCGTCAGCGTGAGGCCGCAACACAGGCTATAAATATAAAACCATTTCTTCCGCGGTTCCGAATAGTTTTCCGGTGATTGCGCGGCCTGACAATTCAGCCGATACCATTTCATCAGAATAAACAGCAGGGCGCCGGTGAAAAAATTGTTCAGCGCGTACACTTCGGTAATCACCGACTGACTGAAATACGAGGGGCTGAGCCCCACAGCGACCGAAGCGATCCCGGCGGCCATATAACTCGGAAATAACCGGCGCCGAAACGAAAAGGTTTTCTGATCTGCGGCGGTTAATGCATCCATCAGGTAAACGGCAATCAAGTATACAAACGCCGCGCCGAGCGCCGAAAACACCGCGGACATCAGATTCACGCGGTAAGCGATATCACCGAACGGCAGCAGCGTAAACAGTTTGCCCAGCATCGTAAACAGAGGATATCCCGGCTCATGCGGCACGCCTACCGTGTAAGCCGCGGCGATAAGCTCTCCGCTGTCCTCAAAAGTAACCGTCGGCGCCAGGCCCGCCAGATAAAATATAAAATTAACTATAAATGCGACCGCAAACCCCAGAGGCAGGTTATAACGGTGCTCCGGATAACTGCGAACAATCGGTTTCGCTTCTTTTATTTTAACGGCTTTTTTCTTTGTTGCTTTGGCCACGCGTCGCCTGGGTATTTAAATATAAAGATTGATATGCCTTCTTATCTTTTTTTGAACCGCCAGCAGCCGGCTACGTGATCATCGACCATGCCTGTTGCCTGCATGTGCGCGTAACATATCGTGGTGCCGACAAATTTAAAACCGCGTTTTTTAAGATCGGCCGACATGGCGTCTGACTCCGCCGTATGCGTCGGTATGCTCTGGGGCGTCACGCCTTTCGGATTTCTGAGGGTTTGATAATTTGTAAATCGCCATATATACCGGTCGAACGTGCCGAATTCCTTCTGAACTTCCAGAAAGCGTCGGGCGTTATTAATCGCCGCTTCAATCTTGGCTTTATTGCGAACAATTTTTTCATTCTGCAAAAGGCGTGCAACGTCCCGCCGCGTCATGCGCGCCACTTTAACGGGATCAAATCCGCGGAACGCTTTTCGGAAATCTTCCCGTTTCCTCAAAATTGTTATCCAACTCAGGCCGGCCTGAAAGGACTCTAAAATCAGAAACTCAAAAATCTTTCGATCATCATGAACCGGCACGCCCCATTCCTCGTCGTGATAGCGGACGTAAAGCGCATCCTCCCCGCACCACCAGCATCGTTGTCTTATTTTTATAGTCATAGCGACCTTTTTAAAAAGCGAATATAAAAAAATTATTGAAATAATGAACAGAAAAAATTATTATATCCGTACGGGGACGAACTGGATTCGACGGGTATAGGTGGTCCCGGATGGCATGCCGAGCTCTCCTGTGTGCTCGTTAAACAAGCGGGAAAAAGATAAACGACAACAATGCTTACGCATTGGCTGCCTAAGACTTAACCGTCTTAAGCCCGTTTTACGCGACTTTCGTCTGTTGAGGTTGGGTAAAACGTCATTTCAGACAGACTAGCCGATGTCCAATGCCCGGAGGACTGACGCGAAACTTTATCGGGCTGGCCGGAGCGTTTTTCGCTGACTTTTGATGCTCCGGTAAGATTCAAAGCCGGCTACGCATGTAGAAATCCCCGATGGCTTATATTCGGACACGGGTTCAATTCCCGTCGTCTCCACAAAAAACCTCTCTGCCTGGCCGAGAGGTTTTTCTATATCGCTCCTCTCTAAATTACATCTTGCTATTTTTAATTTAATTATTGAAATTACGTGTGCGGATATCGGGTGTTTTCAGAATTACTTTAAAATATGATATCCGTCATTTTTTTTTTACACAAAATAGTTATTATATAACAAATCCAATTATTTTTAACCCAATTATTACCAACCCAAGAACCCTTATTCCGGAGTCTGACAATGAATTTTTTTACGACTTTGTTCTGGTCTTCGGTGGGCAAGAAGTTGTTTACCGGTTTGACAGGCGCCTGTTTGTGCTGTTTTATTGTCGTGCATCTGGCCGGCAATATGACGCTACTGGATACCAGCGGCCGGTTATTCAACCTTTACGCGCACCATCTGACCAGTCTGGGACCGCTGCTGTATGTGGCGGAAGCCATCATGGTGGCCATCTTTCTCATTCACATGATTATCGGCGCGACGATTTTTATCGGTAAGCTCCGTTCCCGTCCGGTGCGCTATGAAGTCTATACCAGCGCCGGGGGCAACAGCCGACAGACTCTCTCCTCCACTACAATGATTTACACGGGCATCATCCTGATAGTGTTTCTGGTCATTCATTTAATCAATTTTAAATACGCGCCGGCTCAAATGATTACGCTGGAAGGCATGACCGAACCCGTAAAAGATCTCTATACGGTGGTCAAAAAAGTGTTCATGATAGAAGGTTATACTATTTATTACATCGTAACCGTCATCCTGCTGGGTTACCATCTGCGGCATGGTTTCTGGAGCGCGTTTCAATCACTCGGTATCAATCATCCTTTTTGGACCAAACCGATATATGCGATAGGCGTACTGTTTGCGGTACTCATGAGCATTGGTTTTGTCTTCATTCCGGCATGGATGTACTGGTACTGGACAACCCATTGAGAACAGGAGGTCAATTATGAAATTAGATGCTAAAATACCCGGCGGCCCCGTGGCTCAGAAATGGGATCGTCACAAATTTGAAGTGAAATTAGTGAATCCTGCGAACAAGCGGAAATATTCAGTTCTGGTGGTCGGCACCGGGCTGGCGGGAGCGTCGGCCGCGGCGGCGTTAGGCGAACTGGGTTATAACGTCAAGGTGTTCTGCATTCAGGATTCGCCCCGTCGCGCGCACAGCATAGCGGCGCAGGGCGGCATCAACGCGGCGAAGAATTATCAGAACGACGGCGACAGCATCTGGCGGCTGTTTTACGACACCGTCAAGGGCGGCGATTACCGCGCCCGCGAGGCTAACGTGTACCGGCTCGCGCAGGTGAGCAACCTGATCATCGACCATTGCGTGGCGCTGGGCGTGCCGTTTGCGCGGGAGTACGGCGGTTTGCTCGACAACCGCTCGTTCGGCGGCGCGCAGGTTTCGCGCACGTTTTACGCCCGCGGCCAGACGGGACAGCAGTTATTGCTCGGCGCTTACAGCGCCCTGATGCGGCAGGTGCATCTCGGCACCGTGAAAATGTATCCGCGCACCGAAATGCTCGATCTCGTGGTTATCGACGGCAAAGCGCGCGGCATCATTTGTCGCAACCTGATCACCGGCGCCCTGGAAGCCTATGAGGGCGACGCCGTACTGATCGCGACCGGCGGGTACGGCAATGTGTATTATTTATCCACCAACGCGAAAAACTCCAACGCGACGGCCGCCTGGCGCTGCTACAAGCGCGGAGCCGCTTTCGCTAATCCATGCTTTACGCAGATTCATCCTACGTGCATTCCGTATTCCGGCGAGCATCAGTCGAAACTGACGCTGATGAGTGAAAGCCTCCGCAACGACGGCCGCGTATGGGTACCGAAGAAGCAAGGCGATACGCGTTCCCCGGACCAAATCCCCGAAGACGAGCGCGATTATTATCTCGAACGCAAATATCCGAGCTTCGGCAATCTGGTTCCGCGCGACGTCGCCTCCCGCAACGCCAAAGAAGTCTGCGACGACGGACGCGGCGTCGGCCCTACGAAACAATCCGTGTATCTCGATCTTCGGGACGCTATCAACCGCCTCGGAAAAGACGTTATCGAAGAGCGTTACGGCAACTTAATCGAAATGTACCAGCGCATTACGGATGAAGACCCGTATAAAGTGCCGATGCGCATTTATCCTGCCGTGCATTACACTATGGGCGGCCTGTGGGTGGATTACAACCTGATGAGCACGATTCCCGGACTGCACGTTCTCGGAGAAGCCAATTTTTCCGATCACGGCGCGAACCGTCTCGGCGCGAGCGCGCTGATGCAGGGTCTCGCCGACGGATACTTCGTGATCCCGTACACACTGGGCCATTATCTCGCCGGCAACACGTTCCCTAAAGTCTCTACGGATCATGATGCCTTCAAAGAAGCCAAAGACGGCGTGCAGAAGCAAATCGATCGGTTGATGTCCCAAAAAGGCGGTCGCACCGTGCTGGAAATCCATCGCGATCTCGGCCGCGTCATGTGGGACCATGTCGGTATGGCGCGCAGCGAGGCCAGTCTGAAAAAAGCGCTGGAGGAAATTCCCAGACTCCGCGACGAGTTCTGGCAGAACGTGAATATTCCCGGTTCCGCAAACACCATGAACAAAAGCCTTGAGAACGCGCTCCGTCTGGCCGATTACCTGGAACTGGCGGAACTGATCGCGAAAGACGCTCTGCACCGCACCGAATCCTGCGGTGGGCATTTCCGCGTCGAAAGCCAGACGCCCGAAGGCGAAGCCCAGCGCAAGGACGACGAGTTCAGCTACGTCGCCGCGTGGGAATACGCCGGCGTAGGCAAGGAACCCATCCTGAACAAAGAACCGCTGACCTTCGAAGACGTGAAACCCAGTCAGCGAAGCTATAAATAATTTTTGACGATATGACCGAGAAACAGTTTTTAAATAAGCTCACCGGCGATTCCTTCGATCTTATCGAAGGATTAACCTCCGCACTGAACGCGCTAAACACGCCGTATTGCCTGATCGGCGGTCTGGCTGTCAACGCCTACGCCGAACCGGTCGTGAGCCTTGATCTGGATATGGTCATATCATTAGCAGATAAAGACCGTTTTATCCAGGAATGCCGGTCTGTTTTTAAAGTAACTGAATTTCCTTACAGCATTAATCTCGAACATCCGAAATCCGATCTGAGAATACAGATTCAGACCGATATGCGCTATCAGTCATTTATCCAAAATGCATCGCTGAAAGAGGTGATGGGATATAAACTGATGGTCGCATCGCTGGAAGATGTTCTGCAGGGAAAAATATGGGTATTTCTTGATACCGAACGGCAAAAAAGCAAGCGTCAGAAAGACTTAAGTGACATTCTGCGGTTAGTGGAAAAATATCCGCATCTGCAGTTCGCACTGCCCGAGTCGGTTAAGTCGCATCTGGTGTAAATGATGATGTAACGTATAAACAATAACGAGGTTAAACATGAAAACCATGACCATTCACATCCGTGTCTGGCGCCAGCCAGATCCCAAGGTCAGGGGAAAAATGGTGACGTATACGGTAAATAACGTACTCGAGGACATGTCCTTTCTCGAAATGCTGGACGTACTGAATGAAGAACTGACCAAAAAAGGCGAGGTGCCGGTGGAATTCGACAGCGACTGCCGCGAGGGAATCTGCGGTTGCTGCAGTTTAGTCATCAACGGCATCGCGCACGGCCCGGAAAAAGCGACGGCCAGTTGTCAACTGCATATGCGCAAATTCAAGGACGGCGATACGATCAGTATCGAGCCGTGGCGCGCGCGCGCGTTCCCGCTGATTAAAGACCTGGTGGTGGACCGGTCGGCGCTGGATGCGATTATCGCAGCGGGCGGATTTATTTCCGTTAACACCGGCGGCGCGCAGGATGCCAACGCGATTCTGATATCGAAGGAAGACGCCGACAAAGCCATGGACGCCGCCGCCTGCATCGGCTGCGGCGCCTGCATCGCCGCCTGCCCGAACGCTTCAGCCTCGCTGTTCGTTTCGGCCAAGATCGCCCAGCTCGCTTATTTACCGCAGGGCCATCCCGAACGAAAAAAACGCGCGCTGAACATGATTAAAAAAATGGACGAACTCGGCTTCGGCGACTGCTCCAATCACGGCGAATGCGAAGCGGTCTGTCCGAAACAAATTTCCATCAAACATATCGCGAAAATGAGACGCGAATATTTTAAAGCCAGTGTTCTGAAATAGTTTTTTTTGTCAAACCAAGAAAGGATCGGTGCGTATGAGCATAGTAAACCGTATATCCCCGGCGCTGTTCGTGGTGATTATTCTGAGTTTTTTCATGCCGTTTATTGAAATATCCTGCAGCAACACATCACTGGGTACTTTTTCCGGATACGATGTGATGATGGGTACGGCCAGCGAAAAGGTCCAGAAAGATAAAAAGGATGATAAATCCGGCTTTAATATCGAATTGATGGTCGCATTGCTGGCCGCCGTCGCCGGTCTGGGACTGGGCTTCCTCAAAAAACCACTGGATAAAATATTGCCCGCCGTTATGGCTCTGACAGGATTGATTTGCCTTTTGATTTTCAAGTCCAGCCTCGACAGTTCGGTGTAATCCGCCAGTCAGTACATGGCGATTGTCCAGGTGCATTACAAAATCGGTTTCTGGATTGCCCTGCTGTTCTTTATTGCGGCCATGGTTCTCAATGCGGTACTGATTTTTATTATATTAAACCGATAATGTAATATTACATAAATCGAGGATAAAATTATTGGGTTTTTGGAAACCAGAAAACAGCTTCCAGAATGCAATTTTTCTTTCTTTCATGGTATGACATGCTCGGTTATGCGTT
>Ga0067045_1002908_pt1 | contig 68527 bp, 54 predicted proteins | sample TerdegcTABiofilm_FD_59184 | JGI IMG/M metagenome (GOLD analysis project Ga0067045, IMG submission 59184) | Combined Assembly of (Gp0054472, Gp0054536) Wastewater bioreactor microbial communities from Singapore -Terephthalate degrading...
CCCGCCCGAGTAGCGGCGGTCTTCCTCTATCCGCCCGCCGAAGTGGTGCTGGCCGGTCAAAACGAGGATTCCTGGAGCGTGCACCAGTGGTTTACCTGGCCGGGCAATCAATTCGAACCGGAACGGCAGGAGGAGCGTTTTTCGGCCAAAATCCGGGAAATCGCGGATCGGTTGGGCGTGGTCGTGGAATTCGCCCCCCAGGCCCTCTATCAGGAAGCGGCGGTCGCCCAATACATCGAGGCCGTCAAGGCATCCGCCCCCGACGCGGTCCTGGTCGTCAACTTCTGGAACACGTTTGCGCCGTGGTCGTACCGCATCGCGACGGAGGCGGCGTCGGCTGCCATCGTCTATCAGCCGGTCGGCTCCAACCACCAGTTGCCGTCCGAGGCCCTTCGCGCGACGCCGGGATTGTTCTACATCCATTCGATCGAGAATTGGGCGGAAATCGAGCGGGGACTCCGATCCGTCCGAGCAAAGAAGATGCTGGCGCAAAGCCGCTTGCTGCGCGTGACCGGCCGCGTGACGGAGATGGTTCAAGCCGAGGAACCGGACCTTGGAACGGACATTGTGACCGTGCCCGCCCAGGTCTTCAACGACATTTTCGACGCCGTCCCCGCCGACGATGCGCTGGTCCGCGAGGCCGTGCAATGGAAGGCTACGGCCGCCGAGGTCCGCGACGTCAGCGACGAATACTGCATCGATGCCTTTCGCGCCCACCGCGCGGTGAGAGAAATCATGGCCCGCTACGGCGCGGACGCCATCACCATCGAGTGTCTTTTCCTCAAGCACCGCAAACCGTGCGTCAGTTTCGGCCTCAACAACGGCGATCTGATTCCCTGCGGCTGCGAGAATCAATTGGACGGCACGTTGACGCAGATGCTGGGGCGGTGGCTGTGGGACCGCGCGGGCTTCATGCACAATCCCGAGTTCGACACCAGCGAGAACCGCTACTTCGGCGCCCATTGTACGTGCGCCACGAAACTGCAAGGCCCGGAGGGGCCGAGCCGCCCCTTCCTCGTCCGCCCGTTCTTCCACCAAATGCCCAAGACGGCGGCCCTGGACGTGCAGTGGCCGGAAAACGAACCCGTCATCCTGACGAAGTACTATAGCGGCCGGAAGAAGCTCTGCTGCTGGACGGGTCGTTCGCTGGGCTCCCCCACGTGTCCGCCCGTCGGCGGATGCGCCACCCGCGTACTCGTCGAGATCGACCGCGTGCAGAACGTGTGCGACATTTACCCGGGAATTCATCCGATTCTGTTTTGCGGTACGCCCGGCGAGGCCCGCTCGCTCAAGGTGTTTGCTCAAATGTATCGACTGGAGCTGCTAGGGAACGTCTAACCGCAAGGACGGCGTCGCCGCGTTTGGCGCCCGGCGGGAAGCCCTGGCGGCGGGCCGTTTTTGGGCCCGCGCGGAATCGCTGCGCGAGATTCCAACGTCGATTCCGCGCTGCCGCGGCCGGGTTCCGTCGGCACATAAACTTCGCGCTTGGCGAATCGTGTTGTCAAAGCCCCACCACCAGCTTACACTGGTGGCTCAGGGACGTGCGCACAATGAAGAGGAGCCATCATGAACCTGTTTCGCGGATTGGCGGCGTGCCTTTCGGCAGTGGGAGTAACGATTGCGGCCCAGGCCGAAGATCGCGCCCCGCCGACCAACGTCCTTTTGATCGTCGTGGACGACCTCGGCTGGACCGACGTCGGCTGTTACGGCAGCAGTTTCTATGAAACGCCGCATGTGGACCGGCTGGCGGCGGAGGGGATGCGATTCAGCGACGGCTACGCGGCCTGTCCTGTGTGCTCGCCGAGCCGGGCGGCGATCATGACGGGCAAGTGGCCGCAACGGACGGGCATCACCGATTACATCGGCGCCCCGCAACCCCAAGCTTCGAATCGCAACACGCGCCTGTTGCCCGCCCCGTATCAAACACGACTGGCACTGGAGGAGCGGACCTTGGCCGAGCTTGTCCGGCAGGCCGGGTACGCCACGTGCTTCGCCGGAAAATGGCACCTCGGTCCGGAGGGTTATTGGCCGGAGGACCAGGGGTTCGACTTCAACCTGGGCGGCATCGACCGCGGCGGGCCTTACGGGGGTAACAAGTACTTTTCCCCCTATGGTAACCCGCGTTTGCCGGATGGGCCGCCCGGCGAGCACCTGCCGGCCCGACTCGCCCGCGAAACCGCCCAATTCATCGAGAACCATCGCGACCGCCCCTTCTTGGCCGTGCTGAGCTTCTACTCGGTTCATACGCCGCTGATGGCGCGCGAAGACCTCCGACAAAAGTACGAGGAAAAGCGCGCGCGGCTCGGCTTGGAGGCCCGGTGGGGGCGCGAGGGCGAACGCGACCTGCGGCTGGTTCAAGAGGACCCCGTTTACGCCGGCATGGTCGAGGCCATGGATCAGGCGGTCGGCACCGTACTCGATAAACTGGATGAACTCCAATTGGCGGAACGAACCCTCGTGATCTTCACCAGCGATAACGGGGGGCTTTCCACCAGCGAGGGCTGGCCGACCTCCAACCTGCCCTTGCGCGGCGGCAAAGGATGGATGTACGAGGGCGGCATTCGCGTGCCGCTGATCGTGCGGCAGCCGGGCACGGTCCCCGCCGGGACCGTCGACGCCACTCCGGTTTGCGGCATCGACCTGTTCCCCACCGTCGCGGAACTGTCCGGCGTCAAGCTCGCCGCGGATTCGGTCGTGGACGGGCAAAGCCTGGTAGGGTCGTGGACCGGCGGGACGCGGCCTGCCGAACGGCCGCTCTTCTGGCATTACCCGCACTATGGCAACCAGGGAGGAGCGCCTTCCGCCGCCGTCCGCCTGGGCAAGTGGAAGCTGATCGAATGGCATGAGGATCACCGGCTGGAGCTGTACGATCTGGAGGCCGACATCGGAGAAACTCGAGATTTGGCGGCGACCCGGCCGGAAATCGCCGCGTCGCTTGCAGAGCATCTGCACGCCTGGCAGCAAGAGGTGGGCGCCCGATTCCCGACGGAAAACCCCTCCTTCGACCCTACCGCGCCGAGCGGCCGCGCCGCGCGCCGCCGCTGACCGCTCCTTCCGACGCACCGAGACGTTTTTCACAGTTTCTTAACATTCGCCCGAGCCCGACGGCGTATAATCTTTCCCGAGCGTCCCGAAGCGTTCGCGGGCCGAGCGACGTCCCCACGCCGTGAACCGATAGCGTGTCCCGTAATAGGAGAACCCGACCATGCAGCGTGTTGTTGCCCGATTTGTCGCCCTCATCGTGGTTTCGGCCGTATTTCTCGGCTGGAGCCGCGTCGGTTTCAGCCAAGACGGAAGTCCCGCCGCCAAGCCGGCCAAGAACGTCATCCTGATGATCTCCGATGGGGCGGGATACAACGCCTGGCTGGCGAACGAGTTCTACCGCGGCCGCCGCGGCAAGGAAATCTACCTGGCCGAAGGTTGGTTCCACGTCGCTTGCACGACCTTCCCCCTGAATACCAGCAGCAAGCCCAAGAAGTCCGGCGTTCAGGACGAAGCCGTGGTCTACGATCCGTCCAAGGCCTGGGACGAGGAGCAGGGCTACCGCTACTTGAAGGCCACGGCGACGGACTCGGCTGCCGCAGGGACGGCCCTGGCCACGGGCGAAAAAACGTACAACAACGCCATCAACTGGACCGACGACGATCAACCCATGACGGGAAAGACCTTGCCGGAGATCGCTCACCGGCTGGGAAAATCGGCCGGCGTCGTCAGCTCGGTGCAGTGGTCGCACGCCACTCCCGCCACGCTCGGCGGCGCGCACAACGTCAGCCGCAATAATTACCCCGAGATTGCCCGCGAAATGCTCAAGGCCGACTACTTGCAAGTCATCATGGGGGCGGGGCACCCCTGCTACGACAACGACGGCCGCAAGCAAACGGACGATCCCTCGGACAAGGATTGCCAATACGTGGGCGGGGCGGAGGAGTGGCAAAAACTGACCTCCGGCATCCATCCCGGCGGCTGGACGTTGATTCAAACCGTGGAAGAGTTCGAGCAACTGGCGGAGGGCGACACGCCGGCTAAGGTGGTCGGTATTGCCCAGGTGGCCACCACGCTTCAGCAGGGGCGCGGTGGCGCACTCGGGTTGGTTAAAGAGGCCGTCCTCCCATCCAAACCCTTCGAGGTCCCTAAGAATCAAAACGTCCCTTCCTTGGAACTGATGACTCGGGCGGCTCTGAACGTCCTCGACAACAACCCCCAAGGCTTCTTCCTGATGATCGAGGGCGGGGCGGTGGATTGGGCCAACCACGCCAACCAAGTGGCCCGCATGATCGAGGAACAGACCGACTTCCTGGCGGCCGTCCAAGCGGTCTGCGATTGGGTGGAAAAGCACAGTTCTTGGGACGAGACGCTGGTGATCTTGACCGCCGATCACGACTGCGGTCTGCCGTGGGGACCGCAATCCCACGTGCAACCTTTCCAGCCCATCGTGGACGCCGGGGCGGGCCAAATGCCCGGCCTGCGATACAACCACACCGGCCACAGCAATTCGCTCGTTCCCGTCTTTGCCAAGGGAGCGGGCGCCGCGCGCTTGAGCGAATTCGTCCGCGGCAAGGACGAACGGGCGGGCAAGACGTGGGGCTTCTCCGGCGAGTACATCGACAACACGGACGTGTTCCGCCTGATCGAGTCGGTGCTGCAACCTACACAGCGTTAGTTCGAACTCGCGCGGTGGAGACGGCGTTTGCCGGGTGCATGCTTGCCTGAGCCGACGGCGCAAGTCGGTTTTCGGAACTCCGCCTGCATGTGCGGATTGCGGCCGGCCTTCCGCTTCGGGCGAACGCGTGAAGGTCGGGCGGCGTTCGTTCCCGTCCGCGCGGTCGGCGACCTTTCGAGAATGTCCGGCCGGGAGTAGAATACCGGCTTACCCATTTCCTCGAAAAGGTCGGCCGGCGTTTCCGCACGCCACCGTCGCTTGCGGCGGTACGCTCCGGCCCGCCCCCATGCAGCCGCGACCGCCATGACTCCACGACGCATCTTGGTCACCAGCGCCCTGCCGTACGCCAACGGCCCGATCCACATCGGGCACCTGGTGGAGTACATTCAAACGGATATTTGGGTCCGTTTTCAGAATCTCCGCGGCCACCGCTGTCTGTACATGTGCGCCGACGACACGCACGGCACGGCGATCATGATTTCGGCCCAGCGCGTGGGCATTCCGCCCGAGCAGTTCATCGAGATCATGCACGCCGCGCATGTGCGGGATTTCACGGGCTTCGACATCCGTTTCGACAACTACGGCAGCACGCACAGCGAGCAGAATCGCCGCATGTGCGAGCTGTTCTGGAAGGCCATGCGAAGGGCCGACCTCGTAGCCGAGCGCGAAGTCACGCAACTCTACGATCCCGCGGCGGGGGTCTTTCTGGCGGACCGCTTCGTCAAGGGCACGTGCCCCAATCCGGCGTGCCGGGCCCCCGATCAGTACGGCGATAGTTGCGACCGTTGCGGCTACACCTACAGCCCCACCGACCTGATCGACCCCGTCAGCACCATCTCCGGGGCCAAGCCCGAACTGCGGTCGGCCGTGCACCTCTTTCTGCAAATCGAAAAACTTCACGACTTTCTGGAAGAGTGGACGCAAAGCGGCGATCACCTGCAACCGGAGATCGCGAATTACCTCAAGGGGCACTTCCTCAACGAACCGCTGCGGGACTGGGACGTATCTCGGCCCGCCCCCTACTTCGGCTTCGAAATCCCCGACAGTCCCGGCAACTATTGGTACGTCTGGTTCGATGCCCCCATCGGCTACGTCGGCTCCACACTGCAATGGTGCGAACGCACCGGCGAGAAGCTGGAGGACTGGTGGTGGAATCCGGAAACCGAAATCCATCACTTCATCGGGAAAGATATCACGTACTTCCACTGTCTTTTCTGGCCGGCCATGCTGAAGACCGCCGGTTTGAATCTGCCCAAGCAGGTCCACATCCACGGATTCCTGACGGTCAACGGCGAGAAGATGTCGAAGTCCAAGGGGACGCTGATCCGGGCCGAAACCTATTTGAAACATTTGGACCCGTCCTACCTGCGGTACTTCTACGCCTCCAAGCTGTCGTCGCGGGTCGAGGACATCGACCTGAACTTCGAGGAGTTCGCGGTCAAGATCAACTCGGACCTGGTGGGAAACGTGGTGAATCTGGCCAGCCGGACCGCCCGTTTTTTGGAGGGCGATACGCTTTCCGCGAGGTATCCGGAAGACGGCGGCCTGTTCGCCCAGGCCGCGGCCGACGGCGAGGCGATCGCCGAGGCCTACGAGTCGTGCGATTACGGGCGGGCGATTCGCATGATCTTGGCGGCGGGAGACCGGGCCAACCGCTTCGTCGAGCAGGCCGCTCCCTGGAACCTCAAGAAGGACCCCGCTCGGCGCGAAGACCTGCGCGACGCGTGCACCGTCGGTCTGAACCTGTTTCGCCAGATCGCCGTCTATTTGGCCCCCGTGCTCCCGCGCTTGGCCGAGCAGACCGGCCGATTGCTCAACGATCCGATCGTGTCGTGGCATCAGGCGCAGGTGCCGCTGACGGGCCGGCGAGTCGAGAAATACACCCATTTGATGACGCGCGTACCCAAGGAAGGAATCGAAGCCATGACCGCGGAAAGCCGAGAAGGCGATGCACCCGTCCCTGCCGCGAACGGAGCGGCCGCCCCTCTCTCCCCCGCCACGCCCGGCGAGGATGACGGGCCCCTGCGAGCCGAGCCGTTGGTCGAGCAGACCATCTCCATCGATGACTTCGCGAAGGTCGATCTCCGCGTCGCCCGCGTCGTCTCGGCCGAGGAGGTCGCAGGCGCCGATAAGCTCCTCAAATTGACGCTCTCCTTGGGCGGAGAGCATCAACGAACGGTGTTCGCGGGCATCAAGAAGGCCTACCGTCCCGAACAATTGATCGGCCGGCTCGTCATCTGCGTCGCCAACCTCGCCCCTCGCAAAATGCGATTCGGAGTGAGCGAGGGGATGATCTTGGCGGCGGGGACGGGCGACAGCCAGGTCTTTCTATTGGCACCCGACGATGGGGCCAAGCCGGGCCATCGCGTGCATTGAACGCCGCGATGCGTCACGCCCCACCGCGCAAACGGCGGCGGTACGCCCAGCGGCCAGGGCTTTTCCCCCACGGGTTGAAACCGGAGGTCGGCACATCGCCGGTCGGCTGCCGGTTCGCGCTTGCGCGGAGGGCGTCGCGCTTGCCTTAAAACCAATTCTCCGCGCCGTCGCCGTGAGCCGGCTGCGGTGGCACGGTGCCACGGCTCGAATTCCGCGCGTTCCCGCTCGCGCCGACCCCGAGGCTCGCACCCTGAAAAGCATGCGATGCTCGAACGGCTTCGGTCCGTCGCGGCCGCGAATCACCGGGTCGGCACGATTTCTCACCGGTCAGCCTTGCGTCCGCTTTTGCAGGGCGGCCACCTGTGCCTGCCGGGCTTGCCACATGGCCTGCTCGGCCTCGGGAATCATACCCGCCTTTTGGCAAATCAGGCTGAGGGAGATGAAGCTGAAGGGGTCCTCCGGTTCCAGCTCACAGACCTTCTGGGCGTGGGAGACCGCCTTTTCGTGCTCGCCCAACTTGCTGTAGAAGACGCTCAACGCGGCATGCGCCAGCGGCCAATTCCCGTCCTGCTCCAAAAGCTCGTGGAGCTTGGCGATCGCCCCGTCCAGGTCTCCCTGTTGCTGCAACGCGATTGCCGCATCGTACATTTCGTCCAGATTCGCCATGATCGACTCTTCTCCCTGGGGCAAGGAACGGTGTCTTGGTTGGGAGCCCTCGGACTGCGCCGGAAAGGAACCGGCCGCGGATGCTCACCGCATAAAGGAACCCTTTATCGTATGCCGCCGCGAACGCGGGGGCTAGTGCCGCTCGCAGCGGTTCGCCGCACGCGCCGCGTCGGCGGTTGAGATGATCGGTATCGCTCAAAGCGGCTTGAGCCGTCGGTGAGAACGGGCGGTCGACTAACCGCCGAGGGCCTGCTCCAACACGCTTTCATCGACGAAGATCGGCAGGGGGGGCCTGCAACGCACGGCGACCGCGATGGCGTCCGAAGGCCTTGCGTCGATCGCCACCAACTCCCCGTTATGCCGTACCCGCAATTGCGCGAAATACGTATGCTCCCGAAGCTCCGTGATGACCACGTCCACCGGCTCCACCCGCAATTCGTGAAGGATATTGACGACCAAATCGTGGGTCATGGGTCGCGGCGTGGTTTCTCCTACTACGCTGCGCCGGATGCTGAAAGCCTCCACGCTACCGATCACGATCGGAAAGGCCCGCGTGCCATCTTTCTCTTTCAAGATGATGTACTGTTCGTCGCTGGTTTCGCTGAGGATCAGCCGCGCCAGTTCCATTTGCACGGGCATTGCATCCACCTTGTTTGGGAATCGTCTCGGGGCAGAGCGGGACGAAGCCGTCGGGCGGGCCGCCGAGCGCTGCGATGACGCGACGGGGCAACGCCCCAACCCGCAAAGGGACGGTTCGCTTGGATTCGGCGGTCCCCTTTTTGCTTATTGTAATCCCGCCCGGACGGAAGGAACCAGTGGCGATTCCGTCGGGACGCCGGCGCGAGCTTGGGCTGGAAAGCCCCCCATCGCCGCGATACGATGGGCGCCAATAGCCGCCTCATAAGTCGGAGAAAAAACCCTCCGCGCTGTCGCAATCTTCCGACTCGCCGCGGCAATCGTGTCTTTCCAGTTTCGGGAGGTGCCTGCCATGCGTACGTTTCCGATCGAATGGGGTTGTGGTTTCGTTCGAGCAAGGGGCCGAGCGCTCACCTTGTCGGTTGCGATGTTGCCGATGCTGGCAGTCGTCATGCCCGGGCCGCGGCAGTGGGGAACGATCCTTGCCCAGGAGGCTGCGGCCGCAACCCAAGCCGATTTCCCCGACGCCGCCCGGATCAATCGCCGTCTGGGACGCGGGGTCAACGTGATCGGTTACGATCCGCTCTGGCGGGACCGCTCACGCGCGCGGTTCGAGGCCGGCTTTTTCCGCATGATTCGCGAGGCGGGTTTTACGCACGTCCGCATCAACCTGCACCCTTTCCGCGACAATCCACGCCAAGAATCCGGAAAGTCGGTCTTGCGGCCCGAGTACCTCGAGACCCTGGATTGGGCCGTCGCTCATGCCTTGGAGGCGGACCTCGCCGTGATCCTGGACTTCCACGAATTCCAGGCCATGGCCAAGGACCCGGAGGCGTTGAAGCCGGCCTTTCTGGCTTTTTGGGAGACGATCTCGCGGCGATACGCGGATCGTCCGCCGCAACTATTGTTCGAGTTGCTCAATGAACCGAACACCAAGATGACGGCCGAAATGTGGAATCAATTCGCGGCCGAGGCCTTGGCGATCGTTCGCAAGACGAACCCTCGCCGGACGGTCGTGATCGGACCGGCTCAGTGGAATAACATCTCGCATCTCGATCGGCTGGTGCTGCCGGAGGACGATCATTGCATCTTGGTGACCGTCCATTACTACAGTCCGTTCGATTTCACGCACCAAGGAGCGGCCTTTGCCGGCAAGGCCGACAAGGTGGGGATTCGTTGGGGCACGGAGGCCGACCGGCAGGCGATTCTGGCGGACTTCGATCGCGCGCAGGCCTGGGCCGAAGCCAACCGCCGGCCCCTGTATCTCGGCGAGTTCGGCGTGTACGACCGTGCCCCGCCGGAGGATCGCGTTCGCTGGCTGAGCTTCGTCACACGGGAAGCCGAACGGCGAGGTTGGAGCTGGGGTTACTGGCAATTCGACGGCGATTTCATCCTCTTCAACATCGCCGAGAAAAAATGGGTGGAGCCGGTGCTGAAGGCGATCATGCCGGAGAACGAAAAGTAGCGGCTGAGGGGATTTCGGGCAGTCTCTCGTGACAGGTCGCACGGTCGGCAAAGCCCCCGGGGCTTGCTGCGCAAAGATTGCCGGATCATCCGCCTGTGATGTTCAAGGCAGCGAAGGTTTTCGCCTTTTCGTTGCTGAGACGGAAATGCCGGCCTGTCCGACTTGGCAAGACGACGGGCCTGCGAAAAGAGGCCGGGCCGTCCATCGGCGACAACCCCGGGAGTGCGAGAGCCTCACGGCGGCGAATCACCGGCTGCTACACAAGCGTAAGTGTATTCCAATTATAAATTTATGACTTTTTCTCGGTGCGGCGCGAACCGAAAATGTTTTGCGCTTGACTTTCTGTATGAGGTGTGTATTTATAGAAGTGGCGAGAGTGATCGAAACCTCGCCGGAACCTCCAGCCGAAACAGGAGACGGAAGCATGTTGCGAAAGGGTATGCGGTCCAATCCTGGCTGAAGGGCGTCCGACGGCGGCGTCGGGCGCCCACGTTGAGGCGGTCGATTTTTCCATGATGTGCTCATGGTCGAACGACAGGAGGGCCTATCGAAGCAGTCTCATCTCTTCAGCGTGCTGCCTTCGGCAAGACGCGATGTGACCGAGATAAGGCCTGCAAATAACTGCGGTACCGGCCAAAGCGGATCGTAACCTGGTGTGTTGGACTCGCATCGTCGGGCGACGGCCCTCGGGCGGGTCGAAAAGCCGGGTAGAAGGCGTACAATGCCGAAAGGAACGCGCCTCCGCGCAGCGTACCGTTTAAACGTGCTGCCCGCATGTGGCATGCCCCGGCCTGTTGCGTCTTGCGTCATGCATCTCGAACGAACGAAAAGAGCGAGAGGCTGAACGCCTCTCGCTCTCGTTTTCTTGGCCCAACAGAGCCTGTGCGGGCCCTGCCGGTCTAACCGCCGTCACGCTCTCAGACCTCTAGCGTCCACGGGGCGCGGTATTGTTTGGTCACCAGGTCGTCGGCCTCGGGATCGTCGAGCACGCGCTCGTTCTTCGCGTCCCAGCGGATCTTGCGACCGACGCGCCACGCGATGTTCATGAGGTGGCCGGGGTTCGTCGCCAAATGTCCCGCCTTCACGTCGGCCGGCGGTGCTCGGCGGCTCTTGATGCAGTCAATGAAGACCCGGGCGTGGGCTTGCAGGCTGGTCACGTGAACATCCTGCTTGAAGGCGTTCGGCACGGTCACGTCGGGCCGAACTTCTTGCTCCTTGCCCTTTTCCGGCTCCCAGGAAATGGTGTAGCCGCTGCGATCGATGGTCAGCGAGCCTTTGGTACCGTAAAAGCACTTGGCATGCGACCGCTGCTGGCGGCGCGCCGTCCCGCTGAACGTGTATTGCAGCAAGAAACCCTTCTTGGCCACGGGGGTGGCCGGATATTCGCAGACCGCCACGAATGAGTCGGGCCACTCGGTATTGGTCTTTTCGAAGGCGTAGAAACCGCCCATCGCGGCGGCGCTGAGGGGAGCCTCCGCCTGGAGGAACCAATGCACGATCTGGTAGTGATGCACGGCCCAATCGACTTGCCAACCGCCGCCGTAATCGAAGAACCAATAGAAGTACGCGAAACGGTTGACGTTGTAGGGGACTTTAGGAGCGGGACCCAGCCAGAAGTCCCAGTTCAATTCGGCGGGGGGATCGGAATCGGGAGGCGTGCCGAAGCCCGGATACAGGCAGTCGAAGTCCCAAACCCGGACTTCGCTGATTTCACCCAATTGACCGGACTGAATGATTTCCGCGGCCTCTTGGTAGTGCGGCCAGCTACGCTGTTGGGTCCCGATCTGCACGACTCGGTTGTACTTTTCCGCTGCGCGGACTGCCGCTCGGCCTTCGCCGATGGACGTACCCAGCGGTTTTTCCACGTAAACATCCTTGCCCGCCTGGCAGGCGTGGATCGTGGGCAACACGTGCCAATGATCGTTGGTGGCTACGATCACGGCGTCGATGTCCTTGTTCTCTAACATCTTGCGGTAGTCGGAGTAGGCAGCAATCGCTTCGCCGCCGAACTGTTTTCGGGCCTCTTCCAAGCGACCCGCGTGGACGTCGCAGACCGCGATGACCCTAGCGTCGGGCAATCGCTTGTGAGCGGAGGCGACGGCGCGACCTTCGCCGCCGCAACCGATCAAGCCGATGTTGACGGTCTCGTTGGCGCCCGCCGCCGGGGCTTCCGCCCGAATGATCGCTTGCGGACCGAACCAGGCCGCCGCGGTACCCGCAGCGGCTGTTCCCAAGAATCCACGTCGCGTCGTTTTACCCATAGCGACTCTCCTGTCTAAAGATGTCAAACTGTCGTCCTAAGCGAAAAACCGGGATCAGTTGTGCCCGTTTGTCTCTTGCGCCTGCTCACTCGTTGCGAGTCTTTCGTGGAAGTGGGCCGGGCCGGCTGCGGACCGAATGTTGATAGAATTCGGTAAGATTGCGTCGGTCGGGCGGATGCTCCAAATTATTCCCATCGCGGGCCGGTGCGTCAAACCTTTTGCGCCGGGAGCGCAACGTTTGCATGTTGCGGACCGCGGAAGCAATGGCCCGAGCCGCCGACATAAGCCGGTGGTGACGCTAAAACAAACAACTTTTTTCAGCCTTGCGCGTCGGCCGGCGCCGCAAATCGAGCTGCCGCCCGAGGCTCGTTCCATGGCAGGCGTGCGGTACCATAGGGTCCTGCGCTTCATTACGGCGGAGAGGAACGCCGGCGCCTCGCCGTGGGCACCCTGCCCACCGCCCGCCGGGCTCGTCCACCGGACCCCGAATTCCGGCAGGAACCGCCGCCTTGTGATGGGGACGGTCGCGTCCTAAGATGAGCGGTAGCGTGGTTTTTCGCGCGGCAAAGGGACGTTCCGGACCTCGGTCCATGGAAGCCCCGGACCGCTTGGCCCGCCGGATGTCTTATCCGCGAGTGCCGAAACTGAATCATTGAGGGAACGCTGTTTTTGAAAGGGTCTTGCCATGAATCGGGTTTGGTTATGTTGCGCTTTGGCGGGCCTGTCGGCCCTGTCATCGTTGGGTTTGGGGGAAGAGGCAAAAACGGCGGGGCATCCGGATTCCGCGGCCTGGGAGGACCTGTTCACCCCCGATCTCTCCAATGCCACGTTCCCCAAGGGAGTTTGGACGTTTCAAGACGGCGTCCTCACCGCTTCCGAAGATCAGTGCATTTGGACCAAAAAAGAGTACGCCGATTTCGTGATCGATTTGGAGTTCAAGACGGAGCACGAGACCAATAGCGGCGTCATCGTTTATTGCAGCGATCCCGGCAATTGGATCCCCAATGCCGTTGAGATTCAAATCGCCGACGATTTCGCGGAGAAATGGGCGAACGCTCCGGCGAGCTGGCATTGCGGGGCGATTTTCGGGCACCTGGCGCCGAAGAAGTCGGCGGTCAAGAAGCCCGGCGAGTGGAACCGCATGACCGTCACCTGCCGCGGCCCGATCATCACCGTCGTGCTGAACGGCGAATTGGTCACCGAAATGGACATGCGGAAATGGACCTCGGCCAAGACCAATCCGGACGGTTCCGACATTCCACCCTGGTTGAGCCGTCCCAAGGCGGAGTTGCCGCAGAAGGGCCTGATCGGATTGCAGGGCAAGCACGCCGATGCCCCGATCTTCTTCCGCAACATCAAAATCAAGGAATTGTCCGATTCCGACCAATAGGGGGGCGGTTCCGAATTCGAGACCTTTCCCCAAGTGGCTGTGCCTAATTCCGCTGAATTGGCAACAGTTGATCGACCGAATTCTTGCAGTCTTTCCCACCTCGGGCTGCCGTCCGAGGATCACGGTTGCGCGCTAGGCTCGCCCCGCCTCGCATCCGTCGTTTCGCGTACGTACTTTCCAGTTACCGATACCCCCGCTCGCGTGGCAATCCATGCGCCGGCCGTCTTTCTGTGAACAATAAACGCAATTGCATACGTAATTAATTGTGAGTTGTTCCCTACCGTGGGGTAGTATAAAATACCGGAAGCGTGAGCCGAATTGCATTTAAGGCAAAATCTCCCGAGCTGAGCGCCGTTCCGGATCCAGGCGGCCTTTTTTTCGCAGTAAATGTCTCGGGAAGGTTTTCGATCCCAAGACCAAGCCTCCATATCGCGACGTTGACGCCGCGTCAGTGCCATGCTCGACCATTCCACAACGTCCGGCCCTAGAGAAGACTCTTGCTGTGCAACGGAAAGCATGTGCGAATTCGACCGTGCCATGTCGGCCGTCGAGGCGGAATTCGCCGGGGTGGAGGAATGGGAAGAGCGGTACCAAATCCTGGTCGAGTTAGGCGACACCCTGGAGCCGTTCCCCGACGAATGGAAGAACGAGGAGCACCGCGTCCACGGGTGCCTGAGCACGGTTTGGATGGTCTTTTCGTGGAGCGATGATGATCCCCCGCGGCTGCACGTCGCGGCCGACAGCGACTCGCCGATGGTCAGGGGATTGCTCGCCATTGTATTGCGGATGTACAACGGGCGGACCCCGGAGGAAGTGCTTTCTTGCGACATTCGCTGCCTTTTCCAGCGATTGCAGTTGGAAAAGCACCTCAGTTACAACCGGCGGAACGGTCTGACGGCTATGATTCGCCGGATTCAAGACGCGGCCCGGCAAAAGGCGGGAGCTTTCCCGCAGACGCCGGCGGCGGCAGGGAATGCCGCGGGCACCGTCGGGGCATGATTTCCCGCCCCGGGAATGGGCGGCTTCCCACCGTTTCGATTCCACCTCTCCGACATCATGTTTCTCTGCGAGACGGGGCACAACGTGTCTTGCGCGGTATTACCTCGGAGTATTCGCAATCCATCCCCTTTGATTGGAGGAAGGGATCGTGGCCGATATTGCGGAAACTAAAGCGTGGTTGATGGGTTTGAGCGACGGTTTTCGGCAGGCCTGTATTCTGGGGGCGGCCGCGGAATTGAGGATTTTTGACGCCCTCTCGCCGCAAGGGGATACGGCTGCGGAGTTGGCCCGGCGCACGGAGACCGACCTGCGTGCCCTGACGATCCTGCTGGACGCATTGACGGCTATTCAGGTCCTCAAGAAGGAGGGCGATCGCTACCATGTGACGGATGCGATGCGGGCGTGCCTGTCCGATCGTTCGCCGGTCACTGCGGCCCCCATGATCCGGCACCGCATGAACGTCATGCGAGCTTGGGTGCAATTGGCCTGGACGGTGAAGTCCGGCATACCGGCTCCCAAGCCTTCCGGCATTCGAGGCCCCGCCGCCGACTTGGCCGATTTCATCCTGGCCATGGAATCCGTATCGCGGGATATCGCGGACGCCTTGGTCGCCGATTTGCAGCCGCTGGAGTTTCGGACGCTGTTGGACGTGGGTGGGGGACCGGGCACCTGGACGTTCGCCTTCCTTCGCGCCCTGCCCCACGCCCGGGCAATCTACTTCGATCTCCCCCATGCCGTGGTCCAGGCCCAGCGATTGGCTCGGGAAAACGGGCTCAGCGACCGCATTCAGTTCGTGACGGGCGACTTCTACGCGGATCCGTTGCCCGGCGGAGCGGACTTCGCTTGGGTCTCGGCGATCGCGCACCAGAATTCGCGGGAGCAGAACCGGGCATTGTTCCGTAAGGTGTTCGAGGCCTTGGCCCCCGGCGGGAGGATCGCCATTCGCGATGTGGTTCTGGAGCCTTGTCGCACTGCTCCCTTCGAAGGAGCGCTCTTCGCCGTCAACATGCTGGCGAACACCCCCAAAGGCAATACCTATACGCTGGCGGAATACCAAGAAGACCTGCAAGCGGCCGGTTTTCGGGAACCTTTCCTCCGGCTCCGTTCGGAGGCCATGAACTCGGTGATCATGGCCCATCGCCCGTGACGCCGGGTAGAACGCTGCGCGCCGGAGCGACCGGAGGACGCGGCGTGCCGGGCGGTAGTCGAGCGTTCTTATCAAAAAAGCTCAGGCCGAGGGGATGGCGTGCATCTCCTCGGCCCGGCGTTGGGTACGATCATTTACCGACTTCAGGCAATTTGCTGCCCCGGTTCGCGGCCCTAACCGCGTCGCTTCCCTGCCGGGCATGCCCGTGGCCGGTCGGAGGTCGTCAGCCTTGCGGCCGCGGTTGGCTGGGCATCGCCCGAACCCGCTTCTGGATATCCGTCTCCAACACGCCGAAGGTAGCTTCGTGCCGCTGGAGCGTCAATTGCAGCGCGTGCAACATCCGCTTGGCGGTATAGAAGTTCATCACGATCCGCTGGTTGATGACAATGGGTTGAGTGGGAACCCCGATCGGCTGCGGATTGAGTCCGAAGTCGATGATCAATTCCTCCGGCGTGCCCGTCACGCGGCAAAAGTTGGCGTACAGGGCATTGACCTTGCTGTCATCGATTTGCAGGGCGACGCGCTGCGCGGCGGGCTGCTGCGGTTGCCGCTGGACCTCGCCGGCCGGCTGTTCGCCGGACTCCTGCTTTCCCTCGGCGGGCGTCACGGGATCCTTTTCCTCGGATGCATCCCAAAATGGATTCGACACGGCTGACTCCCTTTCTGTGATAAAAACGTCCGACACAACTCCGACGGCGAGCCGGGCAAGCAGTGCCTCGCAACATCCACCGTCGCCGAGACCGCTCTCGGCAGCCAAACCGAAACCCCGCGTCATCGAAGCGGACGCCGCCGCCCGCAAACACGCCCAACGGGTATCGGTACCAATCTCTGGGGAATGCCGTCCGCGATTCGCAGGACGAACTTCTTCTTCAATATAACACAGCGTTTCCAACGCCCAACGGCGGATCGACCGAAACTCCACCTCCGGAATGCATTTTGCGATGACACGTCTTGCGCAGGCTGCGCAATCGTTAAATTCCGTCTTGAGAGACATTGCCGTCTTGCCGCGATCGGCATGATCCGGCGAATGCGGCGGTTCTGCGGGACACCGCCCGCCGAATCGCTTGTTCGCGCCGGGCTCAACCCGCTCGCTCTACCACCGCATCGTGAGGCCCGCGTAGTTCATATAGGCCAAATAGCCGAACAAGATGGCCAAGAACCAATTGCCGGAGAGAATGCACAACGCGGCCATGGCGCCGCCGATGACGAAGGACATGGCCGCGGCGCGGTACGCTCCCAATGCGGGATTGCGCAGACCCAACAACTCCCGGGCGATTTGGCCGCCGTCCAAAGGAAGGACGGGAATCAGGTTCAAGACACCCCACGCAATGAGCACGAAAAACAGGTCGTTGAGGAAATCGGTCATCCAGGGGCTGATCACGACTTCGCGGAGAAGGACCATCAAGCCGAGGGGCGGTCCGACGTAGACGATGGGGTGGAAACGCAGGAGCATCAAGATCGCGGTCAGGGCGGCGGCGGCAGCGAAGCCCGCGGCCGGGCCGGCCGCCGTGATGAGGATTTTCGCCGCCGGAGAAAGCCTTCCGACGTAAGGATTGCGCATCACGCCGAATTCCGTGTATCCGCCCAGGCCGTAGAGCGTGATGCTGGGATAGAAACCGAAGGACTGCATGGTGAGGGCGTGGCCCAATTCGTGCAGCAACACGCCGACAAACGCGGCCAGCAACCAGCTTACGATGCCGAAGAGGTCGCGGTTTCCCGCCCCCAGGATCGCTATCGCGATCCAGAAGAAGGGGTGTACGCGGACGGGGATGTTGAAGATCACGAAGTGCAGGTCGTAAGGCGTTTGGGATTGTCCCCCGCCGAGCATGAGTCACCTCCATCCGGGGCGAAGGGGAGATCGCAGGGCGGCTGCCGCCCCCTTGCCGACCGATCCAAAAGTCAATGCGTCGCGGCGTCGCCGGTGCGGGTCGGGCCGGCGGCCGACGGTTCCGTCGCGGCCCGGCCCTTGGCGCGCTCCACGGCTTGATAAACGGCTTGGGCGGCTCGGCGCGACGCCCCTTCCCAATCCAAGGCGCGTTTGAGCGAGGCCAATCGCTCCACGACTTGCTCGCGTCGGGCCGGCTCCTGCAACCAGCCGATCAAGTGCCCCGCCATGTCCTCGCTTCGATCCCGATACGTCAAATACTCGGGAAAGACGGCCCGGTCGGCACGCGGCGAACGCGGATCGTACAGCCGCAGGTCGGAGTCGTCCAGGCCGCCGTCCGCCAGTAAGTTGACCAACGTAATATATCTCACGCGCCGAAAGCGATTCTGCACCCAATACGCGAAGGGGTTGATGTGGTACACGATGACGCTGGGCTTCTCCTGATATAGCAATTCCAGCGAGACCGAACCGGAGACCGACACGCAGCAGGTCGCCGCGCGGATCAGTTCGGGGGTCCGGCCGACGTAGAACCGCCAGCCGGGCAAGGCTTCCACGCCGCGGACGGTCCAATCTCCGGCTTCCACGGCGGGCCGATTCCGGCCGGTTGCCTTGACGGCGAAGCGGGCCGCGTGTTTCTCGCGAAATGCGGCCACCGCGACACGGACGCCGGGCATCGCCGCGCGGACCCGTTCCACGCAGCGGTATAGCATCCCCGCGTTGGCCTCGATTTCCTGATCTCGCGAGCCGGGCAAGACCGTCAGCAACGGCCCGCTCTCCATCGCCCCGCGGACGAACGTTTCATCGTAGGCATGGCGTGCCGCCTCGTCGAAACTGGGATGACCGACGTAGGTGGTGGGGCAGCCTCGGGCCTGAAACCAGGATGCCTCGAAGGGTAGGCAGGCGAAGGTGTGGTCGATCAACCGCCGCATCTTGGTCACCCGCCACCGTGCCCAAGACCAAATCTGAGGCGGGACGTAGTAGAATACCGGAACGCCGTGCTTCTTGGCCGCATGGGCGATCCACCAATTGAAGCCGGGATAGTCGATGAGAATCACGGCGTCGGGGCGGTGATCGCGGAGGTAGGCCTCCGCCTGGAAGTACAGCCGACGATAGAAGAGCAACGCTCCGCCCGCCCGGCGGAACCACATCACGGCATGTTGCGTCAGGTCTTGGAACAGCGCGCAACCGGCCGCGCGGAGGCAGGGTCCGCCGAATCCCACCGCCCGAACCTTATCGTCCCAAGCCCGCAATTCGCGGAGCAATTCCGCCGCGTGCTGGTCGCCGCTCGGTTCGCCGGCCGAGAAGAAGAGCAACATGGTATCGGTCCGAACCTCCTTCGCCGGGCCGACCGACGCCCGGCGCGCGACCGGTGTCGCCCGGTTTCCTCATCCTTGTGCCGCCGCGGCTCACTCCCCCGGTCGCGCATCGATCGCGGGGGCGTTCAGCGAACCATCGTCGCGGGCTACCGCGTCCAAAGGGACCACCATATCTCGCGCGTGGTAGCTGGAGCGGACGAACGGCCCGCTCGCCACGCGGTGGAAGCCCATCCTCCGCGCCGCGCGACCGATCTCGTCGAACTCTTGCGGGTGGAGGAAGCGGACGACGGGAAGGCTCTCCGGCGCGGGCTGAAGGTATTGCCCCAGCGTCAGCATTTCCACGCCCGCCTCGAGCAGATCGGCGAACGTATCGAGGAGTTCGCCCCACGTTTCGCCCAGCCCCAGCATCAGGCCGCTCTTGGTGCGGACGGCCGGGTTGCGGCGCTTGATGCGGCGGAACATTTCCAGCGTCCAGCGATAGTCGGCCTTTCGCCCGCGGACCTTGGGATACAACCGCGGCACGGTCTCGGTATTGTGATTGTAAACGTCGGGAGCGGCGTCCACGACGCGATCCACCGCTTCGCCGTTGCCCGCGAAGTCGGACGGCAAGACTTCGACCGTGGCGGCACACCGCTCACGGACGGCGGCGATGGTCCGCACGAAGTGCTCGGCCCCGCCGTCCGGCAGATCGTCGCGGGTGACGCAGGTGATGACGACGTGCCGCAATCCCAGACGCCGCGCGGCCTCGGCCACCCGCTGCGGCTCCGCGGGATCGACCGGCCGCGTCTTTCCCTTGGCCACGCTGCAAAAGCCGCACCGCCGCGTGCACACATCGCCCAAGATCATAAACGTGGCCGTGCGGTGGGCATAGCACTCCATGCGATTGGGACACTTGGCCTCTTCGCACACCGTGACCAGCGACAAATCCTCGATCACGTGGGCGGTGAACCGCCCGGCGTCCCCCTTGGGTATGTTGCGTTTCAGCCAGCGAGGCAGCGAGGGGCGTGGAGGGGAGCCGGTCGTCGGCGAAGTCGTTTCCATGGATGATCGCGCACTTATTCGAGATGAAACTACGCCCGACGCCGCGGAATCGCGAGGAGTCGCTGCCTTTCCTCGCGCAAGGCGATGCGGGTCGGCAAAACGCCGCATCGATCGGCCGCGGCGATCCGAGCGGACGGATCCTTCACCAGCACCTGCGGTCGAGCCGTTGTTACCATTTTAGGCCGAACTTGGCGCCGCCCGGCGACTGCCCCAGCCCGCCCTTGAGCGGCCCGACGGGCTTGAGCTTCTTGGCCGGCTTGGGCGGTTCCGCTTCGGCCGACGGTTCTTCGCCGGCTTCCGCCGGTTCGCCGGCCGCGGCATCCTCCGCCTGCTTTTGCAGCAGGGCCTTGATGGACAGTCCGATGCGGCGGGTTTCCGGATCGAACGACAGCACCATCACGTCCACCGCGTCGCCTTCCTGAACGACGTCCTTGACGCGGTTCACGCGCTTCAGCGACAGCTCGGAAATGTGGACCAGCCCCTCCACTCCCGGCTCCAGTTCCACGAAGGCCCCGAAGTCCATCAGCCGCGTAACGGTGCCCTTCCAAATGCTGCCGGGAAGGTACTTTTTGCCGGCCTCGTCCCAAGGGTTGTACATCAGGTCGCGGTAGGCCAGGCTGATCTTGCGAGCATCACGATCCAGCTTGTCGATTCGGACCTTGATGCTCTGGCCTTCGCGGAAGAGTTCGCTGGGATGTTTGACGCGTCCCCAGGCCATCTGGTTGACGTGCAGCAATCCCTCCGCCCCACCGATATCCACGAAGGCGCCGAAATCCATCAATTTGCGAATCACGCCGTCGCGGACCTGTCCCGGCGCGAGGGAATCCCAGAGCGCCTTCTGAGCCTGCTCACGTTCCCGTTCCAGCACGGCGCGGCGGCTGAGCACCAAGTTCTTTCGCTGGGGATTGACCTCGATCACCAAGCAGGTGAACGTTTGCCCGACGTAATCCTCGGGACTCTCCACCCGAAAGAGGTCGATCTGGCTGATAGGGATGAAGCCCCGTAGGCGGTTGACCTGGACTTCCAATCCGCCGGAATTCGCCGCCGTGACTTTGGCCTCGACGAGCATGTCCTTGGCGATGTCGGCCCAGTCGGCCACGTCGGCCGCCGCCGCCGGCAGCGTCAATTCGTACAACCCTTCCTCCGGGACGTACCGCACCACGCGGACCTCCACCGGTTGCCCGACCTCCGGCGGCTCGCGAAACCACTTCATGGGCACAATGCCTTGCTCCCGCGAGCCAAGCTCCACGAAGACGTTCTCCCGGTGGACGGCCAAGATTTTTCCCAGATGGCGGGAATCGGCCTCCAACCTTCCGAGCTTGACCTTCTCCGTCGTCTCGTCGATCAACGAGTCGAGCGAGGCATCGCCCAACGCCTCGTCCAGCTCGCGTTGCAAGTCGGGCGGGAGCGCCTGGCGCTTGAAAGAAACGGCCGGGGTGCCCACCGGCTGAAAGTCGCCCACGGACTCCGCGACCTCGGCTTTGAGGCGTTCGATCTCGGCGTTCAGGCGGGCCTGCTCCTCGGCAGCCTCGTCCTCGTCTTCCAAGTCGTCCGCTGGGAAATCCCGGACGGGCTGCGGCATCACGTCGGGAAGGGAATCGGTCGCCGGAGCCGAGCCGCCCGCCTGGGAGACCGGCTCCGCGGCGCTATCGTCCGGCGTTCCGCTCTTTTTTGCCGTGGAGCTCTCCGCCGCGACGGGAGGCCGGCGCTTGCCCGGTGTCAGGGACGCGCCCGGACCGGCGCGGTACGCGGCGGGATCACGCTGCGAGCCGATCAAGATCTTCCGCTTGGCCGGGCGTCCGCTTGCATCCAAGGCCGCTTCTCCCGCGGAATCTTCTTGGTCGCCTCGCTGCTCGTCGGAAGGCGGAACCTGAACCCGCGGCTCGTTTTCCGGCTCCGACTGAGGGCGGACTTGACCGGCCGAATCCTCCGGCGACGGGTGAACTGGATCGCTCATCATTTCGTCAACTCTTCATCGAACACATTGCCAATGCCATCGACTCGCGGCGACCGGTCCGGGTCGATTCGCGGGAATGAAACACGAGCGCAGCTACGGCGTCGGCGCAGCCGGAAGGTAGCTCACCCCTTTATTGTACGGCGGTGCCGCATGCTACTCTAGGACGGTCCCCGCTCTCGCGGCACTCGAGGCTGGGGCGTAAGTGTGATCCTTGGGCGTCAACCCGATGGGGAAAGACCGCAAAAAAGGTCGATCATGAGTTGACAATCTGCGAGAATTAGGCAGACTTACGTGGGGAACAGTCTCGAAATTGGAACCGCCGCTGGATCACCACGATTCCGGGCGGAGATCGTGGTCGAGCCGGGCTGGGCCGCGTGCCGCATTCGCCCGACAAACTGGGGACGCCTACCATGAACCAAACGAAAAACGATGAACAGATCTTCGCCCTGTTCCGGCAAGAGCTTTCGACGGCGATCGTCGGCGAAGTGCTGGATCAGTTCGGGCTGGGGGCGCAGTTTTTGCCCAACGCCATTCGGCCCTTGGAGCCGCGGATGACGATCGTCGGCCGGGCCATGCCCGTCCTATTCGCCGATTGCTTCGAAACTTTCTCCCCCAGCGGTCTCAACCCCGTCTTTGCCAAGCCCTTCGGCTTGATGCTGGAGGCGTTGGACGATCTTCGGCCGGGTGAGGTCTTCCTCGCGACGGGGGGGCGCAATCATTTGGCAATGTGGAGCGAATTGATGACGCTGCGGGCACAGCGGCTGCGCGCCGCCGGGGCTTTAGTGGACGGTTGCGTCCGCGATACGGCCGCCCTCCTCCGCATGAATTTCCCCATCTTCTGCCGCGGCTCGTTCGCGCAGGACCAACGTATCCGCGGCAAAGTCGTGGACTTCCGCGCCACGGTCGAAATCGGCACCGTCCGGGTCCGTCCCGGCGACTTGGTGTTCGGAGACCACGAGGGCGTCTGCCTCATTCCCCAAGGGGCCGAAGCCGATGTCGCCAACGCGGCGGTGGAACGAGCGCGGAAACGCTCCGACGTCCGCCGGGAATTGGAGATGGGGACCTCCGCCGTCGAGATTTTTGCCAGACACAATATGATTTGACAGCCTCCCGATGACACCGCGGATAACCCATATTAAGGGAATGGATTCCCTTTTCGGTGGGGAGACGACGAAACGGTTCGCTCGGGTATAATAACTTTTCAGCTTCGGGTGATGGGGCGACGTCATGCCGAGGCATTCTGCGAGTTAGGAGATTCAAGCCGGCTGAGCTGAGTAGTTCGGGCGCAGGCTTGCCCCGAGTCGCTTCGTACTGGTTCGTTCCGGAGAGAGGTTCTGCCTTCCATGCCGCTTTACGAAATTGAGACCGAGTGCCACATCCTGATTACTTGGGCGGAGAGCGAAGAAGCCGCCCGGGAAGTGGTACAGGCGAGTTATCCCCGCGAAAAGCTGCTCCGCTTGGCCAAGCGGCCGCGAAATACCTGGGTGATTTCCAAGGCCGCCTTGGGTCTGGGATTGGGCGAGAGGACGGACCCCTGCAACGTCGCCCGCGACTGTTTGGCCCGCGCCGCCGGCGACAAAATCCACGCCATTCGACTATATATGCAAGAGACGGGCGTGGACCTGGAACGGGCGAAAAAGGTCATCGAGTCCAATATGGTGATGGGCTGGTGAGAGTCCTCGTACCGCCTCGCTCCGTCCGCCCCGTTCGCGAACGTTGACGTGCCGGCTCGGATTGACGCGTTTCCCGGCGGACGCTATTCTTCTCGCCCTTTCCCCACCTTTCCTTGTGTCGCTCTGCGTTGGGGGCGACGAGCCGCCTTCCGGCGAGCGTGGCGCTTGCCGGCGTGGCTCCGTGCAACCGGCAGCGTCGTTTGACGTTGGGCGCTTTAGCGAGAAAACTCTATGTTTTGGCCGCGCGTGTTACCCATCTTATTGCTGATCGGCTCCAATATCTTCATGACGTACGCCTGGTACGGCCACTTGAAGGACCTCAAGCACGCCCCCATCTTCCTGGCGATTCTGGCTAGTTGGGGAATCGCCTTTTTCGAGTACTGCTTGCAGGTCCCGGCGAACCGCATCGGCAGCGACATCTATTCGCTCTATCAGTTGAAGGTGATGCAGGAGATCATCACCATGGCCGTCTTCGCGGTCTTCGCCACCACGTACATGCGGCAGAGTTTCAGTTGGGATTTCGTGGCGGCAGGCATTTCGCTGACGGCGGCGGCCTTCTTCATGTTCCGCGGACTGACTGCCGGCTGAGGTCGGGCGGCCCGGCAATGCCATATCGCATCGCGGACAAGAACTGCGGGCGCAAGCCCGCAGTGGATGCAGCGCCGAAACGTTCTCCGCTTCGCACGCGCAGCCGGTGCCTCCACCTCGGCCTGACTCCCGAGGCTTAGGTCCGACGCTGACGCTCGCGGTTTCCGTCCGCGGGGTTCGGCGAGCAGGCGCCGGGTGCGAAAATCAAGCCGCCGGAAACGGCAGGCCGCGGCAGATATTCACGGATTCGTAGAGCGCCAGCAGGTTTTCGACGGGCACGCCGGCCTGCACGTTGTGGACCGTATTGAAGACGAATCCCCCGCCCGGCGAAAACGTGCGAATCCGTTCGCGGACCTCCCAGCGGACGTCGTCGGGCGAGCCGAAGGGAAGCGTCTTTTGCGTGTCCACGCCTCCGCCCCAAAACGTCAGCTTATCCCCATACTTGCGTTTCAGAAGGGCGGCATCCATGCCCGCGGCGGAGCACTGGACGGGATTCAAGATGTCGAAGCCTGCCTCCACGAAGTCGTCCAAAAAGGCCGTTACCGAGCCGCAGGAATGGATGAACGTCTTCCAGGGCGTGTTTTCGTGAACCCAATCGTTCACCCGGCGGTGGAAGGGCTTGTACAAGCGACGATAACTGGCCGGACTGATGAACGGCCCCTGTTGCTGCCCGAAATCGGTGCCCGTGATGAACACCGCATCCACGCGGTCGCCCACCGCCTCGTAAACGCGCTCCAGGTTGCGGATGCCGATCTCGCACTGCCGCTCGAACACGGCATAGACGTAATCGAATCGCGAGGCCGTGCTCATGTACCACTCGGCCACGTCGCGGATGCCCTTGGGGTGTTTGAGGAAGGGGGCGGGCACCAGCGCGATGTCTCCGAAGGCCGTCCCCCCGAAGTTGGCCAAGACGGCCCGATCGCCATCCCGACGCAAACGCTCCGCCTCGCAGGCCAACCATTGCAATTCGTCATCCTCGATGGGCGTGAATTCCTCCAGGTTGTCGTCGGGGTTCAATTTGTCGTCATCGATCGGCTCTTGGCGGACGATCGTGTCGAAGTAGAAGCCGTTCTTCGGCATGCGGCCGCTGGGCGGAGCCGAGCGGTCGCCCTCGGGATACATCAAGATGTCGCCGTTCGGCTCGGGGTCGGTATTGAAGTCGCCGGGTACCAAGACCGGCGTGCCGTCCCACAATTGCCACGGTTTCCAGTCCTTGTTTTCGTAGCCGAACATGTTCTTGCGGCGGCCCAACGGGACGACGTCGACGCCCAAGGCGCGGATCAGGCGGTCATCGATCTCGCCCAGCATTTGATAAGGCTCGACGACCTTGACGGGCGTGCCCGGCGGGTCCAAGCCCAGGGCCTGGCGCAGCAGATACACGCTGCTGACGTGCATCCCCGTGACCGCGCTGCCTCCCAGATCCAGGGGCACGTAATCCGGCTCTTCATGCCGCAGCGCGGCCTGCACCCGCTGACGCGAAGACATGGCCATCGATCATCCCCTCCGAGCGTCCGCCTTCGAATGAAGGTTCCAGCAAAACGGTCCGACGGCAGCCGCGCGGCGGATGCAAACCGCCGCTCCTCCAGCGGCCTGAGTCGGACATTCCCCTCCCGCATTAGGACGATATTGTAGGCTACCGTTTGCTTCCTTCGCAACGCGGCGAGCACCCCAAGCCGGCGATGGATGCGGTGCGGAAGACGTTCCCCGTGTTGCAGGCATAGGGCCGCGCCGCCACCTCGGGCTTACGTCCCAGGCTGCCATACCTCGCTGAGCCCGAGGGTCACGCAAGCGTGCTTCGTTGCGTCAGGCGACCGTCCCTCATTCGAAAAGCGTGGGCTGCTCGTCGCCGGGCGCGGTGACGGGCGGCAGACCCAGGTGTTCGTAGGCCTTGGCCGTCATCCGTCGGCCGCGGGGCGTGCGGACGATCAATTCCGAGCGGAGGAGAAAAGGCTCGACCTCATCGACCAGAGTATCGGCGGGGATGTTCATGGTGTGCGCCAAGGCCTCGACGCCCACCGGCCCGCCGCCGAATACCCGCGCCATGGTCTCCAAATAGCGGCGGTCTTGCCGATCCAGGCCCAGGTGGTCCACCTTTTGCATGGCGAGGGCATCCTCGGCCACCTTTCGCGACACCTTGCCCGCCGCTTTGGCGGTGGCGAAATCGCGAATCCAGCGGAGGCGATTGTTGGCGATACGGGGCGTTCCGCGACTCCGCCCGGCGATCAATTCGGCGGCCTCGTCGGTGACCTCGATTTGCAGTTTGACCGCGTTGCGGCGGACGATCTCCGCCAGCTCCGGGACGGAATAGAACTCCAAATGTTCCCGCATGTGAAAGCGGTCTCGCAACGGGGCCGAAATCAACCCCGTCCGCGTCGTCGCGCCGATCAGGGTGAAGGGCTTGAGCCGCAGGTTCAACGTCCGCGCGTTCACCCCTTCCCCCAACGTGATGTCGATGCGAAAGTCCTCCATCGCAGGATAAAGGAACTCCTCCACCGACTTGTGCATGCGATGGATTTCATCGACGAAGAGGACCGAGCGCTCCTCGGCGTTGGTGAGATAGGGTATCAAGTCCTTCGGGGCCTTGAGGGTGGCGCCGCTGGCGATTTGGACGGACACCCCGAGGTGGCGGGGAATGCACATCGCGAAGGTGGTTTTGCCCAGACCGGGCGGGCCGTCAAACAGGATATGCCCCAGCGGTTCCCGCCGGACCAACGCGGCGTCGATGGCGATCTTGAGCCGCGCGTACACCTCGCGCTGCCCGACCATCTCTTCCATCCGCTGCGGGCGGAGGTCGTGATCGTCGTCAGGGGCGGCGACGGGCGGTCGAAGGAGTGGTTCGCGTGCCATGATGACGGGATAAGGCGATGGTCCCGACCAATACCGGATGGATAATTTCGCGGCGCGCCGGTGCGGCCTCCGCCGACGGATCGAGGCCCGGGCGGCCCCCAGCCGTCACGCCTTGCCCCATCCGCGGCGCTTTTCGTTATCGGTAGTATATCCGAACGGCGAGATCGAGCGAAGGCGGAAAGCCGTGGGGCTGCGGAGGTCACCGGCGAATCACCGTCGGTTGCGCGACCGGTTGAGCGACGCCCGCGCCGGATCCCCGAGAGATTCACCGCCATCGGTCCGGCCGAGTCGATTCTAGGGTTGACTTCCCCCGTTCCGCCGTTATAAATAGTATTGGTCGCCCGAGAAACGATTTCTCGCGGCCGGATTTCAACTCTGACTACATGATTTCCGATCGGCACGCCATCGCTCACCACGGCTTTCCTCATCTTCGGCCGCGCGTGCGGAATCGAAAATCGAGAATTGGGGCATAAGGCAAGGATGACAGCGATGGTCGTCGAGGTTCAAGAGGTTTCGCCGGATACGGCGCTGCGGCTGCGTCGGGCATTGGCCGAGAGTCCGGTGTACGAGCTTCGCGACATCTCGGCTGCCGTTGAAGATGGCAAAGTGGTCCTTTTGGGCACGGTTTCCAGTTTCTATCACAAACAACTGGCACAAGAGGCGGTGCGAGCCATCGCGGGCCCGGGAGATTACGAAATCGTGAACCGCATTGTGGTCCGCGGTCCCGGTTCGACCGCCGCAGTCTCGGTCGCGGCGGATTAGTCGCTCTCCAAGAGGGATGGAGGGCGTTTCGATTACGGGGAGGTGAAGGACGGGAGAAAGGGATTTCTCTCCAAAGCCGACGGGCGGCGTATGAAGGACCCGTAAGGCCGCCCAGGGAGGGAGCCATGGCTTTCTTGCCGTACGACCAGGATGTCGTGATCCAGTTGCGAGGCGTGCGAGAATTCCCCCTCGCTCCGGCCGCCGCCGAAGGTGATCGTTTAGCGGCCAAGATCGAACGGGCCGTCGAAGAGGCCACCGCGGGCGGAATCCAAGACCTCCAAGTCCTGGTCCAGGCCGACGGTGTGATCCTCACCGGCCGCTGTCCGACGTATCACCTGAAACAAAAGGCCCAGCACGCCGCCTTGAAATTCGTCTCCGGGAACTTGGAGAATGAAATCGAGGTCGCGTGGCGCCGCTGAGCCGAGACGGCGACTCGGGCGTGCCGTCAAAGCCGAGAGGCTGTTGCCTCTCGCCCGGGGTGAATGTACAAACCATCAACGCCGCGAGCACCGGTGATCGCGTGCAGGTTCACCCGCACGGCATCTTGCGAAAACCCGCCGCTAAGCCGCTACGGTCCGCTCTTCCAAAACGGCCGCCACGCGGGACTTGAACTCGTCCATCTCCGATTCCAACTCGAAGCCCACGATCATCACGTCCACGCAGCCGGAACCCATCACGAATCGCAGGGCCTTCTCTCGCAGCTCGGGGTCTTTGCTGAAGGCTCCCTCGCCGACGACCTTCATGGCGATCACGCCTTTTCCCGCATCGTGAATCCGTTTCAGAATGGGCTGCACGACCTCGGGGCGGTCGTCCATCTTGGTGCCCAGGTGATTGAACCGAGCGTGGACCGCCTCCACCCAATCGGACTCGGCGGCGGCTTCGAGGGCGGCCACGGAATGGCACGATACCCCGTGCGCGCGAATCAAGCCCTTCTCTTTCAGTTCCTCCAACTGATCCATTTGCCGCCGCATGGCGGAGGTCCAATCGCGGGCGGTCATGCAGTGAATCTGCACCAGATCGATATAGTCCGTTCCCAGCTCCTTTAAGAAACGCCGCACGGCGTCGCCGGCATCCTGGCGTTCCGGTTCCGGCAATCCCCCGGGAAGGAACCAGACCTTGGAGATCAGGGCGTAGCTGTCACGGGGCTTATCGCGCAGGACCTTGCCCACGTAGCCGTGGCTGCCGTAGAGATCGGCGTTGTCGAACAGGCGGATGCCGGAATCGTAGGCATAACGAACAATCCGTTCGGCGTGATCCAGACCCCGCCGCGTGAGGTTCGACTGGCGATTGTACGATTTGACGCCGAAGCCGATCCCGATCCGCGGGACGGTGAGCGATTTGCCGAGCGGTACCCAAGCCGTGGGGTCGCGGGAAACGGGGGCCTCGGCCGCCGCGGTCGAGTGTGCCGCCATTCCGCCGCCCAACAGCACGCCCGCTGAGCCGGCGACCGCCTCATTCAGAAACTCGCGACGATCAACACGCATCGCATTCGGCTCCTTGTCGATGTCTCATTCTCTTGCCTGATCCCACCGCAACCGCAGGCTCGACGGCCGTCATAACCTCGGGAGAATCACCCGAGGCAAACGACGGGGCGACGCATGCGATGGCGAGGGTCCCGCCGGCCGGCGCCGACGGCCCATGCCGAATTGTATACGGGCCGTCCGCAGAGACCACCCGTTGACGCCGCCGGCTGCGCATGCACCATGGAAAACGCTTCGGCGCCGCCCTTACCCCCGACCACGCCGCCGGCGGAGGGGGCGCTATCACAACGCGGTCCGAAAAAACGCGATCGGCGTGCGCCGGCGGCGCGGCAATGCGAGCGCGAAGCCTTGAACCCGGGGGACGCCGCCAAACGTCACCGCGCGGCCTGCGTTACGGGCACGCCGCGGATGGTGTCGTCGTCCTTGTACAGCGTTTTCAACCGCTGCAACTCGGCCTTCAGTTCCGCCGTGACGGAGGCGTAGGCCGGATCGCCGTACACGTTTCGCAACTCGTGCGGATCCTGGGCCAGATCGTACAATTCCCACTCGTCGATTTCGTGGAAATAGATCAGCTTGTAGCGATCGGTCCGCACGCCGTAATGCTTGTGGACCATGTGCACGGCCGGATACTCGTAATAGCGATAGTACATGGACTTTCGCCAATCGGGGACATCCCGGCCTTCCAGCAGGGGCTTCAGGCTTCGACCCTGCATGTCGTCGGGAACGGCGACGCCGGCGATTTCCAGGAAAGTCTCAGGAAAGTCGAGATTCATGACCAGGTTTTCGCAAACGCTGCCCGGCTTGACGTGCCCCGGCCAACGCACCAGCAGGGGCGTGCGGAACGACTCCTCGTACATGAAACGCTTGTCGAACCAGCCGTGCTCGCCCAGATAGAACCCTTGATCGGAGGTGTAGATGACGACGGTGTTCTCGGCCAATCCGGATTCGTCGAGGTAGTCGAGGACCCGGCCGACGTTGCGATCCACACCCGCCACGCAGCGGAGGTAGTCCTTCAGATAGCGCTGGTATTTCCAGCGGACCAGTTCGTCGCCCTGAAGATTCGCCTCCTCGAAGGCCTTGTTCTCGTCGGCGTAGGCGTTGTAGAAGCGTTCGGCCTGCTCCGGCGTAAATTTCTCGTTTTGCGGCACGAGTTTGAGATCGTGCGGGGTGAGGTGCTTGGCGACGGTCATTTCCTGCTCGCGCGCGGCGCGGCCGCGGGTCGCGTAATCGTCGAACAAAGTGGCCGGTTCCGGAATCGTCACGTCCTTGAAGAGGTCCAATTCCTGCGGCCCGGGGCACCAATTCCGATGCGGGGCCTTGTGGTGATACATCAAAAAGAACGGCCGACTCTTATCGCGACCGTTCTTCAAGAACTCGAGAGCCAAATCGGTGATGATGTCCGTGGTGTAACCCTCGTGCGCGACGCGCCCTTGCGGGGTCTTCATGGGCGGGTTGTAGTACGGCCCTTGCCCGAACAGAATCTCCCAGTGATCGAAGCCGGTGGGATCCGTCTCCAAGTGCCACTTGCCGATGACCGCCGTCTGATAGCCGGCCTGCTGCAACAGCTTGCTCACCGTCTGCTGGCTGCCGTCGAAGCGGTCGCCGTTCCGCGCGAATCCATTGAGATGGGTGTATTTTCCGGTCAGAATCACGGCCCGGCTGGGACCGCAGATGGAGTTCGTCACGAAGCAATTGCGGAAAAGCATCCCCTCGCGCGCCAGGCGGTCGATATGGGGGGTCTGGTTCAGGCCGTAGCCGTACGCGCTGACGGCTTGATAGGCGTGATCGTCCGACATGATGAAGATGATGTTGGGACGAGACGGGGACGCAGACTCCGCCGGCGCGCTCGCTCCCGCCGCGACCGCCCAACCCGACAGGGCCGACACGGCCCAAAGCATGACTTGCAAACGAGACATCGTAACGCCTCCCTTGAAANCCTGATGGAAATCGCCGCCGTAACGATCCCGACGTTGCGGCGGGTATCGGTCCCACGCGGCGCCGTCGATTCCAGCCGCCTTCGCGGTGGGACGCCCGCGCCGTCACTCGCCCTTATGAATGCCGGGCGGGACCGGCGGCAAATCGGTCGTCAGCTTCGCCGGCGTGGTTCTGCCCGCCTCGTTCGGGTCGAAGTCTTGAAAGCCCAGGGAAAATGCCGGCGAGTCGGGCTGCAAACGCCAATCACCCTCGGCCGGGTTGCGGAACTTGGGATCGGCGATCACGGAATGCAGATCCTGCTGCCGTTGTTCGCGCCACTGTTCCAGCGTCAAGTCGCCCGGAAACACCACCGGCTTGCCCGCATGCCAGTACACATTGTAGTCCATGCGGAAGTTGTTGTCTTTCCAGTTGCTGCCCAACAGCGGGCTGTCGTTTTCCCAAAACACCACGTTGCGCTCGAAGAAGAACGAGATGTGCTCCTCGGTGCGGGTCCGCTGAATCTGATGTTCGAGGGAATTGACGAGGATGTTATTGTGGATGCGGTTTTCCCGGCCGTAATGCTGATGGAAACTTCCCGTCTTGGTGTCATAGACCAGATTGTAGGCCATCTCGATGTTCGTGGAGCCTTCGTCGGTGTAAAGCCCCCAGCCGCCGTAGGAGAAGGCATGCACGTCGTGGATCTTATTATGGTTGACGGTGGTGCCGGGAGAGACGCCCAAGGTGTAGACGCCGCCCATGTCCGAAAGCACGCACTGCCCGATGTTGTAGATGTGGTTGTAATCGACGCGGTTGTGATGGGCCTTGCTTTCGGCGTAACCCCAGGTCCAGCCCACCGACACGCCGGTGTAATAGAAGTCGTAGATGTCGTTATGCTCGATGACGTTGAAGGGTGAATGCCCGATCCAGACGCCGACGGAGGCGGGATGTAGGCGTCCGCCGTGGGCGATGGTGCAGTTGCGAACGGTGATGTGCGACGTGGCGGCGTCTTCGCCGGTGGGGACGCGGCTAGCGTCGTTCCAGCTCCCCGCTCCGGCGTGGCCGATTTTTACACCGCCGCCGCCCAAGTCCGCCAATTCGCAGTTCTCCACGCGGCAATCGCGGCACCCTTCGCCGAAGGCCGCCGCATATCCCCCGGTGTGAATGACCGCGCAGCCGTCCAGCACGATGTGGCGTGCGGAAAAGAGCGTTACGGCGGCGTTCAATCCGATATCCGCCTGGGGGAACGCCTGGCCTTTGTCGGGGCAAACCCAATTGGTATGGGCCAAGGTCAGGCCGCGGAAGTGGATGTGCTGCGCCCATTGCCGGGTATCGCCGCGGCCCACCACCGCCAGCAACGTTTCCAAGCGAGGAGCGATGACCTGGGCGGACTCCGGCGTCTCGCCCGGCTTCGGATGATAAATCAATTCGCCCGACTTGCGGTCCAGGTAGAATTCGCCGGGAGAAAGCGCCTCCTTGACGTTCTCGGCGAACCAGCGATGGCCGGTCGGCATGGATGCCCAATACGTGTTGAAGCCCGTCCCCCAGCGAAACAGCACCGTATGATCGGCCGGGTTGATGGATTCGATCCGCAAGCGTGAGGCCGACCACTGATGGAATACGATGACTTCCACGTCGTCGAGGTTATGCCAGCGAGGGTTCAGCTCCTCCCCGGAGAAGCGGAAGCGATCGTGGCCGCGACCGGCTTCCTCGGTCGAGGGCGGGAGTTGCTCCGCCACCTGGTAGAAGCCCGTCTTGGGCAGCCGCGGCCGAAAGCGCCGCTGTCCGTTGACGAAGAGCTGGGCGAAGTTCCAAGAGCCGTTCTTCACGGCGTCCAACGCGACGTGCCAACGCCCCTGGTCGTCCACTTGCCAGCCGGTGATGACTCGACCGCCCGACAGGACGGGCCTTTCGTCGCCGTAGGCTTGATAGACGACGGGCGCGTTTTCGCTGCCCGAGTCCTCCGCGCCGAACACCAGCGTCGCGTCCAAGGGATGAAATCCGCCGCGGATGGCGACGGTGACGGCGGCGTCGGGCCGCTGCTTTTTCCATTCCCGTGCCGCTTGTTGTGCCCGCGCCACGGTGGCGAACGGACCGTCCGTGCGGTCGGCGTTGGGTGCCGCCAATTTGCCGGACCAGGCATCGTTGCCGTCGGTGGCCACGAAGAAGTCCTCGGCCGAAACGTACGGGGGGGCCGCCCAGCCAAGGAGGCCGGCGATGAACAGTGCGAGAACGGGTCGCTTCAACATGGTTCACCTCGCAATCGGAAGGCTGACATCATGGGCGGGACGCGGCAGCGTAACGCAACCACCGAGGGCGTGATCGACTTTCCGACGAACACCCGGCGACCCATTGTAATGGCCGCGCGAGCCGAAAACCAGCGTTGCACATCTGCGGTGCGGCAAAGCCGCCGCCGGCTTACTCCGGCGGCTTATGTGCGTTGCGCCGCAGTCACCACCAGCTTACGCTGGTGGCTCGTTTGCGTTGCGTTGTAGCCGACGCCGGGTTACGCCGGCGGCTCACGGCGGCCGGTGCCGGCGACTGCAAAGCGTGTTGTGGAGCGTCGCCGCGGTTTGCGTCCACGTGTCGGCAAGCCCGAAAGACCTCCCCGAAATCTCTCTTGATTCCCTTTCCGGAACCTCGCTATAGTCCCGCCTTCAAGGCGAAGTAGGCCGAGAGCGTAACACGTTGCGCCTTCATTCCGGAAACCACAAAATCATGCCGCCGGTCGGAAAACGCCTCAATCCGACGCGATACGACCCCCTTTGGCAGGGATTGCCCGCCCATCTGCGCGTGCTGTACGTTTGCGATCGTCAGCGGACCGGCGGGTGGTTGGCCGACGCCTTCTCCGCCGACGCCGCCGTGGAAGTCGACTTGCACGAATCGGTGGGGGCCTTGGCAGGGCTGGCCCGCCTCCGCGACGAGCTGTTCGACGTCGTCTTGGTGACGCACGAGCCGGGCGAACTCGACGCCTTGGAATTGGTGGAAGGGTGCAGGGCGGCGGGCGCGGACGAACCGTTGATCGTCCTCGGTCATCAAAGCGAACAAGAGATGGCCGTCCTCTGTTACGAGGCGGGGGCCGACGGCTACGTTTGCGTCAACACGGGGACCACCCGGGGTCTGGTCTGGCTGGCCGCCAAGGCCCTCCAGCGGTGCCAATTGATGCGGCAGAACCGCCGTCTCTTGCAGGCCGAAAAGCAGCGACTCCGCCGCGAACAGGAGGAGGCCGAACGCCTCCTCCGCCAGCAGCGATCGCTGATCGGCGATTTGGAACGGCTCCGTGCGGCCGACCAAGCGACCGAGCTGCCGGATTTGGAATCGGGCGAGACCCCGGCGGAGCGGCCGACCGATGCAATCGGCCGCGACTTCATTCCCCCCCCGCCCGACCTGCCGCAATCGCTGATCAGCCACTATCGCGAACTGTTACGGGCCTACGTGATCATGGGGACGGGCAACCTGGCGGCCGAGCTGCGGCCCCTGGCCGAGGTCCTGGCGACCGCCGCCGTCTCGCCGCGAGAGGTCATGCAGCTCCACGTTCACGTCGCCGCCGAATTGATCCACGGCCTGGGATCGCGGAGCAGCCGGCACGTCATCACGCGGGCGGACCTACTGGTCGTGGAAATCATGATCCACATGGCCGACGCCTATCGGGCAAGGTACCGAGAATCGTGTCGCCCGCCCGTCCAGCTTCTCTTGCCGGGCATGGAAGACTTCGTCGCGGCCTCAGCGGCCTCAATGGAATGAACGGCGCTCCCGGAGCGGACTGCGGGGGAGGTCGGGCGGAGAACGCGGCCTCAGCGCTTGCCGAACGGCCACCAACCACCGTGCGTGCGGCCCCCCGGCCGCGGCTTCGCGGAAGGCGCGTCCAGGATAGGCGACGATTCGAAGGATGGATGAGAGGGGAGGTCCTCGGCCGCGATCACCCGATCCGGCAGATGGAGCGCGAATTCATCGCCGCCTCTCCGACGCGGCGGACGTTCGAGGTCCTCTCCCCTGGAAGGCTCCGGCAACGGTTCCACCGCGGCAGTCCGCTTGATCGGCGTGAAAGGGGCGGGCGAATCGGCCCACGCATCCCCGCGCGGCGACGGCGGAGTGTCCTTAGGCCTTTGTTCCTCGGGCGGGGCTTCGGCGACCGCGTCCGGCTCCTGGGAAGGCTCCGGCTCCACAAGAGGCGACGGGAAAGCCTCCGGCGGGGGAAGATCGCCGAACAGTCCTTGGACCGGCGGCTCCACCTTGCCGGTGTCGGCGTGCGGCTCCGCGGCGTGCGGTTCGCATTCCGCAGGCACGGTAGGGACGCGCGATTCGGGAGAATCGAACGGCTGCGGCTCGGTTCCCAACTTGTCGCCGACCGCGCCGCCCTCCCGCGGCGGCGGAGAAAATCCCCGCGTATCCGAGTCGGCCACGACCAGATCCGATTGCGGATGGCGGGACGGCTCGGCCCGGCCCGGGACGGAATCGCTCGGCAATCCGCTGACGAAATCCACTTGAAACGTCAGCGGGCCGATCGCCAGCGTGTCGCCGGCGTGAAGCTCGCTCTCCTTAACCGGCAACGACCCGAGGTAAGTCCCGTTCAGCGAGCCGAGGTCGCGGACCATGATCCGACCATCCCGCTTGAACAACTCGCAGTGGCGACGGCTGATCATCGGGTGGATGACGGTCAGGTCGGCTTCGCGGCTGCGGCCGATCACGGCGGGGATGGAGAGGTCCACCACGTCGCGGTTGGCCTTGCCGCGAATCACTTTGAGGCGAACGAGCATCGGCGGGCTTCTCACGGAAAGGAGGGCACGAGTCGGGGTAATCGCTGCGACAGCGCCGACCCTTCCATTTTAGTCGCCAAGCGCCGACCGAACAACGGCGGCTCGTTCCATCGCCTCCCCGGCCGCCGGCTCGCCCGGACACGCTACGCCGGGGGCGCGGACTCCGACTGCAAGAACGCCCGAATCCGCTCGCGGATGGCATCCCGCACGGCGCGGAAGGCCGCGAGTTTTTCTTCTTTCGAGCCTTCGGCCTCGGCCGGGTCCGGAAACGGCCAGTGCGCGAGCTGCTTGGCCCCGGGAAATACCGGGCACGACTCCCGCGCGTTGTCGCAGACGGTGACCACCAGATCGAACGGTCGATCGCGGAATTCGTCCAGGTGTTTGCTGCGATTGCGAGACAGATCCAGACCTAATTCGGCCGAGACTTGGATCGCTAAGGGGTGGACGTAACCCGCCGGGCGCGAGCCTGCCGACACCGCTTGCCACGCGCCGCCCGCCAGATCGTTCCACAAGGCCTCGGCCATTTGCGACCGGCACGAGTTGCCGGTACAGAGGATGAGTACGTTTTTGGCCATGATTCGTCGATTCGTCCTAATCGCTAGCGATTTCGGGCAGCTCCGTCACGGCGACTCCGATCGCCGCGGTCAGCCGGTCAAACGCTTCACGAGGTGATCCTCGTAGGCGCCGAGGTCCTTCCAACGCACGGCTGCCCGGACGACGCGACCGGCCGGGTCGACCTTGGTAAAGCCGTCGTCGGTGACCGTGCAGGGGACGACCTCCATTTCCGTGAGGTCCTCGGAGTAAGCCAGGTACACTGCCACCGTGTCGAAAAGAACGCTGCTGGCGGTGGGCGGCGGTAATTGCCGCTTTTCGCCGGCCTCGCGCCAGTGCTGGTAATTCTCCATCAAGGCACGGATCAGCGGATCGGGGCATTCGTGAACACGGCCGAACTTGTCGCCTTGCAACCTGACCAAGCCGCAGGTATCCAGCGGCGTGAGCGTGATCTCCCACGGTGCGCGAAAGACCGCTTGGAGGGCGGCGGGGGCCTGTCGGACGTTATACTCCGGCGAGATTTGCTCGCTTCCGCCGTAGCCTTTGTAGATGCTGCCGTGCATGCCGACGAACCGAGCGTTCTGCGCGATGTCCGGCGCCCGCTTCAAGGCCTCCGCGATGTTCGGAACCGGACCGATGCAGAGCAAGGTGATGGGTTCGGCGCTTCCGCGGATCGTATCGATGATGGCCTGGACGCCATCCTCGTGGACCTTGCCGGGATAGCTCGCCAAGTCGTAGTCTTGAACCCAAGCGGTTTGCCGCGCCGGGCGGTCTTCGGGCCGCAGGCCGATACCCACCGGAATATCGGTCCGGCCCGCCGTTTGCAGCAGCTTGGCGATCAGTTTCGCTCGATAGATCGCGTTGTACTCGTCGCCCACCACGAGGCGCAGGTCCAGTTCCGGCGACTTGAGGAGCATGCACAAGGCCCAAGTGTCGTCGATGTCGTCCCCGATGTCGGTATCGAGGATGACGGGGAGCTTCTTGCCGGAAGCGATCGCCTGAAGGGCCTGGGCGGCGGTAAAGGTCGGCTTTTGCTCCTCCATCGACCATGCCCGACCGGCACCGTACAGAAGCCCGGCGGCCGTGCCCAACACGAAATCGCGACGCATGAGATTCGATTTCATGACGCAGATTCTCCTCGTGATGCAATTCTCTTCCAGGTTGCCGCAAGCAGTTTGCCTTGGGGAACCCCGGACGGCCGACTTGCCGAGCCGCGCGGCGGAATGAAGGTGTCGAAAACCGGCGGTCACCGGGCGTAGAAAAAGTATGATTGATCCGGACGGCCGAAGCAAGCCGTGCGACAGTCCCGCGCTGCCGGGTGGACTCCATGGGGCTATCTCAACACAACCACAAGCCACCACACGCCGCCGGCACACGCCCTTGGTGGAAGGCCGTCGCGGTAAGATGAGCTGCGGGCGTCAGCCGGCCGTGGAACCCCTGGAAATACGTCTTCCATGCGGCACGTCGTTCGGCGTTTTCCGCGTCGGGCCGATGCTGGACGCTCGCCCCTGGGAAAGCGCGCGGTGCGGTGACGGGCCGCGCTGCGTCACGGCCGAGATCAACCCAAAAAGCCGCTGCCGAGACGGCTCGGCCCGAGATTCTCCCGGAAGATTACAGTAGGATCTTGATCACGACGAAGCCGAGGATCAGCAGGGCGGCGAAGGCGAGGGCCGCCCAGTCGAAGTACTTTTCGATCAGCGACTTGACGCCCGGTCCAAGGAAATACAGGAATGCCGCCACGAGAAAGAATCGCCCGAAGCGCCCTAAGATAGAGCCGGCGATCAGGACTCCCAGCCCGACGTGTTGGGAAAAGACGCCCGCCGCGATGGTGAAGACCTTGTACGGGATCGGCGTGAAGCCCGCACAAACGATGGTCCAAAAGGCGTTCTGTTCGTACAGTCGGCCGACGTAGTCGATGTTGGCTTGGGTCAAACCGGGGATGACGGACATCAGGAAGGCGCCGGCCGCGGCCCAAAAGGCAAGCCCGATGATATACCCCAAGATTCCGCCCAGGACGGAACCGACACCGCTGACCGCCGCATAGTAGAACGACCGCCGCGGCTTGGAGACGGAGAGGGCGATTTGCAGGACGTCGGGCGGGATGGGAAAGAAGGAGCTTTCGGCGAACGCAATCACAAACAGAGCGGGCGTGCCGTACGGCGTGTCCGCCCAATGCAGGACCCAATCGTACAACCGCCGCAATAGGCCGCGGCGCGGCCGCGAAGGGGGATCGGGCGGCGCCTCGCGGGCCGCCTCAGCCGTCGGGATCTCTTCGTACGGTTCGGTCGTGGTCATGCTACGGATAGCAGGCAAAAGCGATCGCCGCCGGTGCTCGCGAAAGGTCCCACGAGGGACCGCTCTGCGAAACGGACCGGCCGAATCGCCCCCTGGGATACGGCTTCGCGTTGGGGACGGATAGCTTAGTATAGCACGGCGGGGGCATTTTCCGCCTTCGGCTTCGGCTTCTCGGCGAACGGTGACCACCCCGGACGGGTGGTGAGGCAATTTTTCCCGATCGGTAAAATTGGTATAACTAGCTTCATTGAAGCGATTGGGGGCCTGCCGACGCCGCACCGCCGCGGCTGCTCCGCGGAACCGAGGGTCGGTCTTGCCCGGGGTCATGAGGTCCGTACCATCCAAGGAGGGTCCGCGATGGGATCGCGCGTGCCGATTAGTGAGGAAGTGGCCTACCAGGAGGAGCTGAAGCGGAAATTGGAGCTGAGCGTGGCGGAGATCGGGCTGCCCGTCCGCACCACGAATTGCCTCGAGGAGCGGGGCATTTTTACGGTGGCCCAATTGGTCGCCTCGCGCCCCGAAGACCTCTTGAAAATCGCCAATTTCGGCGAAAAGACGTTGGAAGAGGTTTACCTGGCGTTGGAGCGTCTGGGATTCTATCGGCGGAGTCGCTTGACGCGGATGGGAGTTCGCGGCCGGCCCGCCCCCTTCGCGCCGGAACTGCGAAAAGACGACGAGCCGATCATTTTGCAATTCCGCATGACGATGGAGCAGGAATAGACGCGGCCTTCGATCGAGCCTCGGCCGAGGCGATCCGTGTTCGCGCGTGGGGCGCGGCCGCGGCGGCGCGGTCGGCGGGGGAATCCGGCCGCGGCGGAGGGGCTCGCGAAGCGCGCTGCGCATCGTGGAAGGATTGCAACCCGTGACCCCATCGACGCAAGTGGTCTCCCATCCCCGCGACCCGACCGAAACGGCATCCGGGCCGACGGCCGGGATGTGGGAGATCGCATTCTCAGCCGCCCTGTTCGTGTGCGGCCTGCTGGGGAGCGGGTTGGTGGTGGCCCTGTTGATCGTCCCCGAGTGGCGCGTCACCCAGCAATTCCTCCCCACCGTCTGCCGGGTCTTGGACGCCCGGTTGGGAACCACCGTCCGCGACGATCAAACGCTTTATCGGGCCGAGATCCTGATCGAATACTCGGTGGGCGGTCAAACGTACCGCGTTTGGACGTACGACATCCACACGGCGCGAGGCAATGGGTACGTCGCCGAGCGACCGCCTGTGGAGGCCGTCGTCCGCCAATACGGGCCGACCGGCATTCGTCAAACGACGTGCTGGTACGATCCGCTCCATCCCGAGGTGGCCGTGCTCCAGCGCGGCTATCGCTGGTGGGTGTGGCTGGTGTTCTCCATTCCTCTCTCGCTGCTGTTGATCGGCAGTTGGGGATTGAGCGCGGCTTTGTGGCGGCGGGGGAAGTCCGCCGAGCGCTTGGCGGTCCGCGGCGTGCCGCTGGAGGTGCTCCGTTTGGAGCGGCGTCATCGCGAGTCGGAGTATCCCTTCGTACCGGAAATTCGGCCCGCCGCGATCGCACCCGGCGAACGGGCGGCCTACCGATTGCCGACGGGGACGGCCTCCGTTCGCGCCACGACGGCGTGGTTGGCGGCCGCCTTGTTCTGGAACGCCATGTTGGCGGGACTGGTGGCGACCGCCGTTTCCCGCGGACCGCTGCATTGGAGCTTCCCCCTTTTCGTCATCCCCTGCGGTGCGGTCGGCATCGCCTTGCCGGCGATTTACGTGCGGCAAAGCCGTCTGATTCGGGCGATGGGCCGGACCGCCGTGGAGGTCTCGGCCTTTCCGCTGGTCACCGGCGGCCGTTTTCGAGCCTACGTCATCCAGACCGGACGCCTGCGTTTGCATTGGTTCGAGGTGCTGTTGGTGTGCGAGGAGGAGGCGATTTTTCAGCACGGTACCAACCTCCGCCGGGAGTCGCGCCGCGTGTGGCAAAAGACCCTGCTGCGGCACGAAAAGTTGGAGATCATGCCGCACATGCCGTTCGAATGCGAGGTCGAGTTCCAGATTCCCCCCGCCGCGATGCACTCCTTCAAGTCCGCCCACAATGAAGTGCGATGGCGGCTGGTGGCGCGGGTCAGTGCCGAGAATTACCCCGTCTTCGAACGGACCTTTCCCTTGGTCGTGTTGCCGGGCGAGCGCCGCCGCTGCCCTCCGCAGCCGGGCGTGCGATCCTCCGTCGCGGCCGCGCGCGTCGCCGACGATTTGGAATCGGATCCGGGGCGAGAGCATCCTGACGCGGGACCGAGCCTGACGCCGAGCGCGGCCCCGCCCGGCGACGCGGCTGCCGCGTCTACGGCTGAAAATGATGGAATCGGTCCCCCCCATCCCGAGCCGTCGCTGGAGGAAGGTAAGCTCTGATGGAACCGACGGTCCTGATCCGCCTCGACTCGCCCCGGACGACGTTTCAGCCCGGCGAAACGCTGTCCGGCGAGTTCCGTCTGGCGAACGTGACTCGGGAGCAGGTCCGCGCCGTCGAACTCTCCATCCTGTGGTATACCGACGGCAAGGGCGATCAGGATCTACACGTCCGCCAGTTCGAGCGATGGGCGCCGGAGACCGGCGACGTGATCGTTCCCGGCCGCCCGTTCCGTTTCGCCACGGTCCTGCCCAAAAGCCCCCTCAGCTACGACGGCCTGATTATCCGGATACGATGGTGTCTGCGGCTGCGCGTGTTTCTGAAGGACGGCGGCGAGGTGCAAGAGGAGATTCCCTTTCGATTGGGTCGCACGGCCCCGGCACGGGTAAAACTGGCATGACCGCTCCCGCTCCCAAGCATCCCAAGGTCGAGAACCCCTTCTCCGCGCGATTCGTGCGGCCGGGAGCGATTCCCTACATCTTTCCCGAGGGACGCTCCCCGGAGTCGGTCTTCGCCCTGTTTCAAGACCAGAATCGGCAAGGGGCGGTGGTCGGTCCGCACGGAGTGGGCAAATCGGCGCTGTTGGCCGCCCTGCGCCAGTACCTCGCGGAGAAGAACGAGCCGTTTCTGCACATGGAGTTGCACAACGGGCAGCGATCCCTCAGCCCCGACGATCGGCGGAGGATGGAATCGCTTTGGGAAGGTACCGTCCTCATGGACGGTTACGAGCAGCTTCACTCGTGGTCGCGGTATCAAGTCCGCCGCCTTTGCAAGCGCCGCAAGCTGGGGTTGCTGGTCACCGCCCATTCCGCCGTGGAGCTGCCCGTCATTTTCACGCCCGAGCCGAGCTGCGATCTGGCCTGGCGGATCGTCGAATACCTCTTGCAAAAGGGGGAACCGCTGATCGCGCGGGAAGACGTGGAGGCCTGCTTTTCCCGGCACGGGGGCAACCTCCGCGAGATGCTGTTCGAACTGTACGACCTGTACGAGATTCGGCTCCATCCGCCGGTCAAACCGCGGGTCGAGGCGCGGCAGGGCGATGCGGGCACATGATCGCCCGGGCTCACGATCCCCGCGGAGCGCGGCGGTATGCTGCATGATCTCGGGAGGGAGGTCTTGCGTCGCGTCGGCCGCACGAACCGCTTAAGCACGGACGCAGCCGACACGGCACGCGGTCGACGCGGCACGCGGTCCTCCACGGCGTGGGTTTGCATCCGACGATTCGCCCCGAGTCATCCTTTGGGAGGCGGGCACTGCGGCGCGGGGTTTTTTTGACCCCCGGCCCGATCGCGTCGCCTTTACGGGAAGGTTGCCGCGCCACATCACCTGGGGAGGGAAGTCGCCCCGAGGGAGACTTCCACGATCGGGCGAGCGGCGGTGGGGCTGGCGTCGTGTGCGGCTTGGAACCAACCGCCGGGAGCAACGCCGATGGCCAAGGTCAGCACCAGGCAGACGAACACGGCGACCAGGGCGGGGCGGGAAACGACGGCGGTTTGCGGACGTTCGCCCGCGTCCTCGTCGGTAAAGAACAGCGCCCCCACCACGCGAAGATAATAGGCGGCCCCGATCGCGGCGTTGATTGCGCCGACCACGGCCAGCCAGAGAAGCCGGAAGCGAACCGGGGTCTCGCTGGGCGCGGCACCCACCTCCAAGGCGCTGAAGAAGACCGCCAACTTTCCCCAAAAGCCGGCCAGCGGCGGAATGCCCGCCAAGCTGAACATGAAGGCCGCCAACGACCAGGCGACGAACCGCGGCGTGCGGGCGGCGGACCGCCCCAGGCCCCGCAAGTCGTCCAAGCGTTCGACGGGCCGGTCGCCGTGCCGCAACGAGCTGAGAGCCGCGAAGGCGCCCGCCGTGGCGATCACGTAGGCGATCAGGTAGAAGAGCATCGCGCCCGCTCCGTCCCACGGGTGATCGCTGGGACGTCGGTAGGTCATGGCCGCGGTCAGACCGATCAGCATGAAGCCGGCATGGGCGATGGAGGAATAGGCCAGCAATCGCCGCAGATGGGTTTGCCAAAGGGCGATCACGTTGCCCACCGTCATGGTGAGGACAGCCACGGCGAGGACGGCCTGCCAAACAGGCCCCCCCCATCCGACCATGGTGGCCAAAAGGAGCTTGATCACGGCCGCCATGCCCGCTGCTTTGGGAAGCACCGACAGCAGCGAGGCATTGGCGTGGGATGTTCCCTGATAGACGTCGGGGGCGTAGAAATGGAAGGGGACGGCGGCGATCTTGAAGGCCAAGCCGGTGAAGACGAGCACGATGGCGAAGGCTCCCAAGGCGGAGTCGCCCGGCATTCCCGCCGCGCTCGCCCAAGCGTACACCAGGCGATCGAGCCGCAGCGAGCCGCCCAGGCCGTACACGTAGCTCAAGCCGTACAGCAATACGGCCGAGGAGAGGATGCTGAGATAGAAGTACTTGCCTGCCGACTCTTGCGGCAACGCGCCGTCGCGATCGAGGTAGAGCAGGATGTAGGAGGCGACCGAGATCAGCTCCAAACCGAGGAAGAGGGTGATCAAATCCCCGGCTCCGCCCACCAGCATCACGCCCAACACGGCGGACAGCAGACAGGCCGCGGACTCGGCCTCATGTCCTTCGGCGGCATCGGCCCGCATGGATGCCAGTAACACCATTCCCAAACCCGGTGCCAGCAGGCGAAAAAGGCCGTTGAAGGCGGCATACCACGGCTCGGAGGCGGCAACCCCGTGCCACCATCCGGTTTGAACCGCGGCCACCGCCCCGGCGAAGATCAGGGCGAACCAGGCCGTCAGCCGCGCAGCGCGTCGAACCGGGGGAAATGCCCCCAGAAAAAAACAGGCCGCGGCGGCCATGCCGAGGATCAACTCCGGAATCATGTCTTGCAATGCCGTTCCCATGGGATATGCACCGTTTAGCGAAAGGAGGCGTGCCGGGCGATTACGGCCCGGTACTGTCATCCGTGGTTTCGAGGACGGCTCGGGATGCCGCGGCGGGCGGCGCCGGGCGAGGGAACGCGTACCCGACCTCGTGAAGCGGCGTCCCCGAAGCCGCTCCCCGGCTCGCGACGGAGGGCGGCGCATCCGGCCGTTCCGTCTCAGTCGCGGGCGGCGCGGCCGCCGCCATGGCCCGGCCCGAGAGCGCCTGGAGCGTGGGCGTCATCCGGGCCAGAAAGTACGAAGGCTGCACGCCGATCCAGACGATGAATACCGCCAAGGGTGCCAGGGCGAAGACCTCGCGGGCCGTGAGGTCGCGGACCCAGCCTTGTCCGGTGTAAGGATCGTCTCCCCCGTGGGACCCGTGATGGTTCGGTCGCTCAGGCTCCTTCAGCTCGCCGAAGAAGACCCGGCCCACCAGTTGCAGCATGTACCAGGCCGCCAAGACCACGCCGAAGACGGCGGCCGCGGCCAAAGTCAGTTCGCCGGGGCGGAACAGCCACGCCCGCTGGAACATCCCCGCCAAGATCAGGAACTCGCCCGCGAACCCGTTCAAGCCCGGCAGACCGATGCTGGAAAACGTCAGCAGAAACATAAAGAAGGCCAGCAGAGGCAAGCGCCGCGCCAAGCCTCCGAACGAATCGATCCGCCGCGTATGATAGCGCTCGTACAACATGCCGACCACGGCGAACAGCCCCCCCGTCGCCAACCCGTGGTTGACCATCTGAAGCAACCCCCCGTGCAGGCCGAGCGGATTGAGGGCGAACAAGCCGAGCACGCAATACCCCAGATGGGCGACGCTGGAATAGGCGATCAATCGCTTGATGTCGCTCTGGGCTAGGGCGGTCAAGGCCCCGTAGATGATCCCCACCGCCGCGAGAAACAAGATCCAAGGGGCGCAGGCTGCCGCGGCATCCGGCAGCAGGGGCAGACTGAACCGCAGGAAACCGTAACCGCCGATCTTCAGCAGAATCCCGGCCAAAAGCACGCTTCCCGCCGTGGGGGCCTCCACGTGCGCCAAGGGGAGCCATGTGTGCAGCGGGAACAGCGGCACCTTGACCGCGAAGCCCGCGAACAAGGCCAGGAATATCCACATCTGCACGGCCTGGGGCAATTGGCCGGCGGCCCGCAAGGCACCGAGCTGCTCCGTCAGACGCGGGATGGAGAAGGTCAACACGCCGTCCGGTTGCAAATGCGCATTGTAGACGGCCAGGGCCAGCAGTCCCAGGAAGGTCAGCACGCTGCCGGCCAGTGTAAAGAGGAAGAACTTCACGGCCGCGTAGCGCCGTTCCTCATGTCCCCAAATGCCGATCAGGAAGAACAGCGGGATCAGCGTGGCCTCGAAGAAGACGTAGAAGAGCAGGACGTCGCGTGCGGCGAAAACGCCCAACATGCCCGTCAGCAGGATCAACAGCAGGCGATAGAACGCGGTTGCGCCGCGGTCCACGGCGTGCCAACTGACCAAGACCGCGGTGAACGTCAACAAGGCGCTGAGCGGGAAGAGCCAGACGCTCAAGCCGTCCAAGCCCAATCCGAACCGCAGGTCCACGCCGGGAAAGCGGCCCGCCGTCCAAGAGGTCTCCCAAACGGCGAAATCTCGGGCGCCGGGGGGGAACGAAAAGGCCAGGTAGCCGCTGAGGAGGAGCGTTAGCGTGACGACCAGCAAGGCGGCGCGGCGTGCGTTCTCGCGGCGCTCGCCGACCAGGAGCGTGCCCAGCAAAGGCAGCAAGACGGTAATCAGCAAAAGCGTGCTCATGTTATCGGCAGTCCTTCCCTCCCCGATGCGGCGCCGCCCGCGTCCTTTCCCACCGATGTGCGTCCTTCCACGAAAACCCTCTCAAATCAGGATCAAAGCGGCCAGCAGGGCCAGCATGCCCAGCATCATGGCCGACGCATACCACGGGATCAGGCCGGTTTGCACGTCGCGCAACAAGGCCCCGACGGCCTTGGGAACCAGACCGACCAGGTCCGCCAAACAGTCGATGATGTAGCGATCGACCCAGGCCGCCGCGGTCGCCAGGCCGCGGAGCGGCCGCACGATGGTCAGGGCATACAATTCGTCGAAGAAGACCTTGCGGTAGGAGAGGGCGTACAGTCCGAGCGCGCGGGCCGCACCCGCCGCCGCACGCAGCGGTCCCGGCGGACCGAGGTACAGGATCGCGGCACCGGCGATCCCCGCCAAGGCCGCCAGGGTGCTCAGCACGGCCACCAGCGTATGGGCGTCGTGTCCGGTTTCTTGCACGGCATGCGCGGCATGTTCGGCCGCCGGGGCGAGACCCGGCGTCTTGCTCAAAAATTCCTCGAACCAGCCGGTCGGGCCGAAAAGGCCGCCCACCGCCAGCGAGGCGACCGCCAGGATCACCAGCGGAGCGAGCATGATGGGCGGGGATTCATGGGCATGGCGGCCGGCCTCGACGGGCACCAGCTCCTCGCCGTGGAACGTGCGGAAGAACGCGCGGAACGTGTAAAAGGCAGTCAGCAGCGCGCCCGCCAGTCCCGCATAGAACAGCAGCCGGTACACGCCGCCGACTTCGGACTTGTACAGCGTCGCCAGGATTTCGTCCTTGCTGAAGAAGCCCGACAGGGGAAACACGCCGGCCAGCGCCAAGCAGCCGACGAGGAACGTGACGTAGGTCCAGGGCAGGCGGCGGCGGAGACCTCCGATCCGCTCCAGATCGATCACGCCGCCCATGGCGTGCATCACGCTGCCGGCCCCCAAAAACAACAAAGCCTTGAAAAAGGCGTGGGTAAAAAGGTGGAACATGCCGGCCGCCGCTCCGACCACGCCGCCCACGGATAGGCCGAGAAACATATAGCCCAACTGGCTGATCGTGGAATAAGCCAAGATGCGTTTCAAATCGTTTTGGGTCAGGGCGATGTAGGCGGCCAACAAGGCGGTGAAGCCGGCCGTGCAGCCGACGACCGTCAGCGCGATGGGCGCGGCCTCGAACAGGGGCATGCTCCGCGCCACCATGTAAACGCCCGCGGTGACCATGGTGGCCGCGTGAATCAGGGCGCTGACCGGCGTGGGGCCTTCCATCGCATCCGGCAACCAGACGTGCAAGGGGAATTGCGCGCTTTTGCCGCACGCGCCCGCGAACAGCAACAAGGCGATCGCCGCGGCGACGCCGCCGTGCACATATCCCTCGCCGCCGGCCGACGTCCGCACGCCGCCCAAGATGCCCGACGAAATCAGCTCGCCGGTCTGGGCGTTCCAGGTGTCGTGAAAATCGAGCGTCCCGTACAGCGACCATATCAGAAAGATGCCGAGGGCGAAGCCGAAGTCGCCGACGCGATTGACCAGAAAGGCCTTCTTGCCGGCCGCGGCGGCCTCGGGCTTTTGATACCAGAAGCCGATCAGCAAGTAGCTGCACAGGCCGACCGCCTCCCAAAAGACGTACAACAGCGCGAAATTGCTGACGGAGACCAGCATCGTCATGGAAAAGATGAAAAGGCTGATGTACGTGAAGAATCGTGCATAGCCGGGGTCGTCGTGCATGTAGCCGATGGAATAGACCGCCACCAAGAGGGAGATGCAGGTGACGGTCACGAGCATCACGGCCGTCAAGGGATCGATGCGGAGCGTAACGGCGATGTGGAAGCGGGCCAGATCGAAGGCCCCCGCCAGGGGCGCGGCCGCCGCGCCTTCCAGCGCCGGCTGCCGGATGTCGGCCCAACTCCAGAGACGGACCGTCGCGGCGAAAGGTTCCTGCGACGTCGCCGACGCGCGATAGACCAGCAGCAAAAGCACGAGCGAGGCCGCGAAGGCGGCCGCCGCGGCCGTGACCGTGGGCACGTGGCTGCTCGATTTCAGCACGCGACGACCGAGCAAGGCCGTCACGAACGCCGAAACCAGCGGCATCATCGGAATGAAGACGATCAGGTATTCCATGGAGCGATCATCCCTTGGCTCAAATCCGGGGACGATAATCGGTCAAATCGGCGGGAATCTGCGGCCGCCGACCCACGGTGGGCAGCCGCGGCCAGGCGGGTGATCCCGCCGCCGTCTCCCAATCGCCGGGCGGGACGGCCTGCGGCGGCACGGTATCCTCGCGGAGCCGAGCGAGGAGCGCCACGTCCAGGCTTCGTCCGCTGCGAAACACGGTCAAGACCAAGGCCAGGGCCACGGCCGCCTCCGCCGCCGCCACCGCAATGATGAATAGCACGAAGAGCTGCCCCTCCGCGCCGCCGTGATACCGTCCCCAACCGACCAAGGTCAACCCCACGCCTTGCAACATGATTTCCACCGCCAAAAACATCAAGATCAGGTTGCGACGGCAGAGAAAGCCGATCATGCCGAGGGCGAAGAGTCCCCCGCCGGTGAGCAGGTAGTGATGGAGCAACGCCGCATTTCCCATCGATGTCGCCTTTCTTATCTTCTCCGCCGCGGCGGCCGCGATGGCTCGCCCTCACGCTCGACCGTGGCCGCGCCGCCGCTGCATGCCGCGGCGGCCGGCGGACCGGCCTCCGTCCTTCCCTTGCCCGAGCTGCTCAAGGAGGATTGCCGCCCAAGTCTTGCAGCGGTTGCAACGGCCGACCGATGATCACCGTGGCTCCCACCAGGGCCGCCAGCAAAAGCAGCGCGACGATTTGCACCGCCGCGAAGTATTCCAGATAAAGTTGCCGCCCCAGGTCGGCCGTTCGCACGACCTCCGCGTGACTCGACGACGCGCCGCCCCGGGCCGACGGCTCCGCGCCGGCTGAGGGACCTGCCTCGACGGCCCCGGCGACCGAAGCCGGCGGGGCGACCAAGGCCGGTTCTCCCCGGCCCACGGTGCGGGCGAGGCACGCCGACAGCATGCCCACCAGAGCCAGGCCGATGATGGGCGAGACCAGCGGGCTCCAGGTCGTGCGATACCGCGGTTCGCGGCCGTCGGGACGATCGAGCATCAGCAGAAACAGGAACGTCACCAGAATCGCGCCCACATACACCACCACCGTCGCCACGGCGAGGAACTGCGCCCCGGAATACAAGATCAGTCCCGCCGTTCCCAAGACCGTCATGCCGAACCACAGGGCGCAGTACAGCGGCCTGCGCGTGGTAACGGCGGCCACCGCCGAGATCAATGTGAAAAGCGAAAAGACCGAGGCCGAGAGGCCGTCCAACCAGGTGCCGATGGGCCTCAGATGTGCCGCGAACAATCCGACGGCCGCCGCGATCGGCAACCAACCGATACTCTTTCGCGGCAACGTACGGCCCGGTAGAAGCCACCAGAGCCCCAGCGCTCCCAGTAAGACGGCCGCTGTTTGCAGCATACTCGTTCGTTCCTTTCCAAAGTCCTCCCTCGCCGGTCCGGCCGCGGGCCGAAGCTCGGCCGGACGGCGCCGCCGATCACGCACCCGCCGCGGCGGATGAACCCCCGCCGGAGTCGGTCGCGCCGTCGCCTTCCGTCGACCCGCCCCGCGCCGCCTTCTCCAGCATCCAAAGCGGCGGCTCGGCGTCCTTGGTCTGATCGTAGATGCTCAACAGCTTCTCTTTGTCGAAGATCATCTCCTCGCGGCTATGCCCCGACAAGTCGTAGAGCGTGGTCAACTCGATCGCATTGACGGGACAAGCCTCCTCGCACATCCCGCAGAAGATGCACCGCAGCTCGTCGATGTTGAAGCGGACCGGATATTTCTCCCGGTCGGGCCAGGGACTGGGGGCTGCCTCGATGTCGATGCAGTGCGCCGGGCAGGCCGTGGCGCACAAAAAGCAGGCCACGCACTTCACGCGCCCCTGCTCGTCGCGATTCAGCCGATGCACGCCGCGATAACGCAGCGGTTCGGGGAAGTTGTGCCGCTCTTCCGGGAACTGCACCGTAACCTTCCGCCCCACCAAATGCCGGACGGTGGTCGTCAAGCCGTCGATGAAGAGCGGCAGGTAGGTCTTTTCCAAAAAAGTCATTTCCGGCTCTTCCACCCACCGGATGTTAGGATCGTCTTGTTTCATGCCGTTATTCCACCTCGGTATCGATCGCGTAGGGGGCGACGTGCCCGGCCGGGTCAGGCGCCGCGCGGGCCTTGCGGGACGAGCGCGGCATCCGCCTCCACCACCGTCCGCCGCGGGGGCGGCGTCAGGCGGCGCGGCCGATTGTCGTAATGCGGCGCGGCGACCAGGGCCGTCACGAACCAGGTCGCGACCAAAAGTCCCGCGTTGGCCGCCGCCAGCGGCCAGGCCGTGCTCCATCCGCCCGACCAGGGATCCTCTTGAACGAACTCCAACCAAAAGGCCAAGAACACCAATTGCACAAGCCCCCAGGGTACCATCACCTGCCAGGCCAGGGCCATGAGTTGATCGAAGCGAAACCGCGGCCAACTCCAGCGGATGAGCATGAAGAAGAACACGACCGCCAGGACCTTGGCCAAGAGAACGGCGACGCGAAGGACGGCGATGGGCCAGGGAGCCGCCTCATCCGCGCCCGTCAACCCCCAAAAATGCCAGCCGCCCAAAAACAGGATGACGATCAGGAAGGAGGCCGTAACCATATGCAGAAACTCGGACACCAAATACATCATCAGCCGCATGCCCGAGTATTCCGTGTGGTATCCGCCCACCAGCTCTTGCTCGGTCTCGGGGAGGTCGAAGGGCAAGCGTCCGGCCTCGGCCGTGGCGGCGACGAAGAAGACGATGAAAGCCAGGGGATGCAGGAAGACGTTCCACACGCCGCTGTGGGCCTGCTGCGCGACGACATCCTCGACCCGCAACGAACCCACCGCCAAGACCAGCGTCAGAACCGCCAGGCTGAAGGGGATTTCGTAGGCGATCAATTGGGCGGCCCCGCGGAGCGCGCCGAACAGGCTGTATTTATTGTTGGCGGCCCAACCGCCCAAAATAATGCCGTACACGGCCACGCCGTTGACGGCGAAGATGAACAGCAGCCCGGCATCGAAGCCCGGCAACAATCCCAGCGGAATCGGCGGCCGGTCGCTCGCCCATTGCAGCGAGCCGAAGGGGAAGACGGCGTAGATCAGGATCGCCGCCGTCAAGGTCGCGATGGGGGCGAGGGTGTACAGAATCTTGTCCACGTGGCCGGGGACGAACTCCTCCTTGAAGATGAACTTCAATCCGTCGGCGATGGGCTGGCCCAGCCCCCACAGCCGGATGTTGGTAAGCGGAATACCCGCCCGATTGGGACCCAAGCGATCCTGCACCCAGGCGGCCACCCAGCGCTCGACCAAGACGAGGTACGCGGCCGCCGTCATCAAGGCGCCGATGATGATGAAGACCTTGACCAGGACCGTGACGAAGAACACGATCATACCGCGGTGATCTCCTTCAAGCGGTGCCCTGCTGCGGCGCGACCTCGGCCAATCGATCGACGCGCAGGTCGATCCCGACGTCGGGAATCTCGCCCGAGGCGGCGCTGAAATAGGTAATCTCGGCCGCGATGTCGCTGAGCACGCGTCGCGGATCGTAGAGCCCGGTTCGTCCCAACAATTCCCAGAACAACGGCCCGCAGGGGCGATTGCCCAAAGGCGGCCGCACCGCCCGGCGCGCGGTTTGCAACCGGTGGCGGGCATTGACGTAGGAACCCTCCGTCTCGGCGAATGCCGCGGCCGCCAGTACGTAGTCCGCCGCGTCGCTTAACGGAGAGGGGAACAGGTCCTGCACGACCAACAGTCGGGCGCGCCGCATGCAGGCGGCGGCAGACTCGTCGATCCACGGCCGGACGTATCCCCCCGCCACCCAAATACCTTCGAATTCCCCCTTGCCCGCCGCTTCCAGCCACTGCGCATAACTCGGCCCGTTCGGTCGAAAGTGGGAGGCGATTTCCTCCACGCCCAAACGATTGGGGCATTTTTCGGCCGAAATCACGAAACCTCCCGCAAAACGTTGGTCGTCGCCTTCGCGGGGGATCGGTCCGACCACAATCTCCGCCGCGGCATCCAGCCTGCGAATCCACTGACAGGCCAAATAGGCCTCCTCCACGGTCAGGAACGGCGACAGAACCAGGGCGAGTTTTCCCGCCGCCCGCAACTGCTCGGGAATATCCCGCAGAAAGACGTTCCAGTCGAGCGGCACTTGGGAGTCGCCTTTCCGCCGCACGACCCCGCGCAGCCGCTTGGGGTCGTGAACCCGAGGATAAGCGTAGCGCCCCGCGTTGCAAATCCACCATTGGTTGACCGCCGGGTTTTCCCGCGGCTTGATGCGGTACACGCGGTCTTGATTCTGTTCCACCCAAATGGAGCAACCGGTGGCGCAAAGGGTGCAGACTCCCGCGCTGCGGCGGAGGTACCAAACCCGCTGCTTGTACAGAAAGTCCTTGTCCGCCAGGGCGCCGACGGGGCACAAATCGACGACGTTGCCGGAAAGCGGGTTATTCAGCGGCTGTTCGGGTAGAACGTCGATCTCTTCTCTCGCCCCGCGATGGATCACCAGCAGCTCGCTGGTGCCGGAAATCTCGCGCGTGAACCGCACGCAGCGGCTGCACATCACGCAACGATCGACGAACAGCGTCACATCTCCCAGATCGCGTTTGCGGCTGGTGAACGGGCGAATCTCGGCCCGTCGTTCCCCCTGTCCGTACTGGAAGTGATAATCTTGCAAATAGCACTCGCCGGCCTTGTCGCAGATGGAGCAGTCGATGGGATGCCGCAACAGGAGGTCTTCCTCGACCATGGCCCTCGCCCGGGCGACCTTCTCGCTGTTCGTCACCAAGACCGTGCCGTCCTTGACGGGGGTATTGCAGGCCGGCATGAGCTTGGGCAGCATGATGACCCGGCCGGACTCGGCGTCCCTCGTACCGGTCTCCACCAGGCACATCCGGCAACTGCCCACGACGGACAGGCCCGGGTGCCAGCAGTAGTGGGGAATCTCGATGCCGGCCCGAGCGGCGGCTTGAATGCCGTTCAGGCGTTCGCCGGGATTCAATTCGATCTCATTACCGTCGATGTAGGCTTTGGGCATGTCTTTGCCGATCTCGATCCGTACCATCCGGCGCTAAGCGAGGGGCAGCGTTTTCCGCCAAGGCGCGGAGCCGGCCGCCTCCGCGGGCAAGTTGCGGCCGTCGCTCGCCCTGCTTTGCGATTGCGTATTCTCCAGCCGCGGCATCACGGGGCCGTGCCCGGCCGGAACGGGATGCGTCGCCAGGTAACCGCGGGGATTGGTGCGGCGGATGTATTCCTCGAATTCCGGGCGGAACTTGCGGATGGCGTTCTTGATGGGCCAAGCCGCACCGTCCGCCAGTCCGCAGATCGTCGTGCCCGGGATGATCCCCATGCCGTCCGCGATTTCCAACAACAGGTCCAAGTCCTTGAGTCGTCCTCCGCCGGCCTTGATCCGCTCCATGATGCGGAGCGACCACGACGTGCCCTCGCGGCAGGGCGTGCACTGCCCGCAGCTCTCATGGGCGAAGAACCGGCAACTGTTATACAAGAAGTCGATCAGGGAGCAGGTTTCGTCCATCACGATCAGTCCGGCCGTGCCCAGTCCCAAGCAACCGGCCTTGACCGGGCCGGTGAAATCCATGGGGACGTCCAGCTCATCGGCGGTGAGCAGTCCGGTGCTCAGGCCGCCGGGTACGACGGCCTTGACCTTGCGTCCCTCCCGGACGCCGCCCGCCCAATTGTCGATGATGACGCGGCACGGGACGCCCAAGGGGCCTTCATAGCAACCGGGCCGCTGCACGTGCCCGCTGACGCAGTATAGTTTGGGGCCAAAACTCCCGGGATCCTGGGACTGGTTCGGGTCGGGGGGCGTGCCCAGCGAGCGGAACCACTCCGGCCCGCGCTCCAGAATGTGCCGCACGCAGGCCAGCGTCTCCACGTTGTTGACGACGGTGGGCTTGCGAAACAGGCCCTCGACGGCGGGAAACGGGGGTTTGATTCGCGGCCACGCCCGCTTCCCCTCTAGGCTCTCGATCAGGCCCGTCTCCTCGCCGCAAATGTAGGCCGCCGCTCCGCGATGAATGTAAATGTCCAGGCAGAAATCCGAGCCGAGGATCTTCTTCCCCAGATACCCGGCCTCGTAGCATTCATCCACGGCCTGCTGCAAACGGCGCAAAGAGAGCGGGTATTCGTAACGGAGATAGATGTACGCCGTGGACGCCCGGGTGGCGTAACAACTCAGGATCGTCCCCTCCAAGACCTGATGAGGGTCGTGCTCCATGAGCACGCGGTTGCAAAAGGTGCCCGGTTCGCTCTCGTCGGCATTGACGCACATATAGACGGGCCCGGGGTGATCGGCGGGAAGAAACGACCACTTCAGGCCGGTAGGAAAGCCCGCCCCGCCTCTTCCGCGAAGACCGGATGACCGCACGGCCTCCGCGACTTGCGCCGGCGTGCATTCACGGAGCACGCGGCGGAGCGCGGCGTAGCCCCCGCGGGCTTCGTACACGGCCCGCCTGTGGCTGTCTTCCACGCCCACGTTCGCCAGCAATACCGGCTGATAATCGTCCAAGGGACCACTCCCTCCGTTCAAGACACCTCAAGAGAACCGGCCCGACCCCGGCGTTCTCTCGCGGGCGACGTCGCCGCCGTAGGAGCGACTTTCGCCGCCGCTGCCATCTCGCCGCACGAAGCGGCGGGCCGAATCACGCGCGACCCGGAACATCCGCGGCGGTGCCTGCTCGCCCCGCCAACTCCGCCAATAGCCGATCCAGTTTTTCGCGATTCATGTTCGGATGCAATTCCTCGTTGATCAGGACCGCCGGCGCGAAATCGCAGGCACCCAGGCACTCCGCATGCTCCAGCGTGAACAAACCGTCGGGCGTGGTTTCGCCGGGGCGGACGCCCAATTTCTCCTCCAAGTACCCCAGCAGGTCCTCGCCGCCGCACAAGGCGCAACTGAGGGATCGGCAAACCCAGACGCGATATCGGCCCAGGCGACCGTCCTGCTTGAAAAAGCCGTAGAAGGAGAGCGTGTCCTGAATCTCCGGGGCGGGTACCTCCAAAATGCCGGACAATTGCCGAATCGCCGCCCGCGGAACGCACCCCAGGCGTTCCTGGATGATGTGCAAAGCGGGCAACACGACCGCCCGACGCGTCGGATACCGCGGGAAGAGACGCCGCACGGCTTCTTCCATGTCGGGCGTGATGGGTTGTTCAGGGTTGTGCTCTTCCATGGAACTACCGATTCGTCCCTCCCCCTGCGACTTTGAAACTCTTACACTCCGGCGGAAGCTTCTCGCGTCCCGCGTCGTCCTCCGCATTCGGACGGTCGTCCCCTCTGCCGTTTCTCGCGAAAACCGCCCCCGCCGGGGCACGATCGCGCGGCCCGACTCAGCGATCCAACTCCGCCGCGATGATATTCAAGCTCCCCAGCACCGCCACCACGTCGCTCAGCGTATGCCCCCGGATCAAGTGGGGAAACAAGGCCAGGTGGATAAACGACGGCGGTCGGCAACGCGCTCGATACGCGAAGTGCGAACCGTCGCCCACGATGTAGAATCCCAATTCGCCGTTGGGCGACTCGGTGGCGAAATAGACCTCTTCGCAAGGCACCTCGAAGCCCCGGTTGGTCATGACCAATTCGAAGTGCGTGATCAGCCCCTCGATCGTGGAGTGGACCTGCCATTTGTCGGGCAAGGCGGCGCGACCGGCGGGCGCCACGTTGACCGGTCCGGAGGGCAGGTTCTCGACGGCCTGTTCGATGATCTTTAGGCTCTCGCGCATCTCCGCCATGCGGACCAGATACCGAGCGTAGCAATCGCCCGCCGTCATGCAGCACACCCGAAAATCGAAGTCGGGATAGGCCAGATACGGTTCATCCTTGCGGAGATCTCGCGTAACGCCGCTGGCCCGGGCGATCGGCCCGGTTACCCCGCGATTGATCGCCTCCTCCTTCGTCAACACGCCCACGCCCTTGGTTCGGTCGATGAAAATGCGGTTCCGGTTCAGCAGGCGCTCCATGTCGTCCAGGGCGCGGGGCATGCGCCGCAAGAACTCGCGGATCAATTCCACGGCCTTGGGCGTGGCATCGTACATCAATCCGCCCACGCGGGTATAGCTGTTGGTGAATCGCGCCCCGCAAAGGGCCTCGAAAATATCGTAGATCAACTCGCGAGGATTGAAGGCGTACAAAAAGTACGTGAACGCGCCGGTATCCAACCCCACCGCACCGTTGCAAACCAAGTGGTCGGCGATTCGGGCCAACTCCGCGATGATGACGCGGAGGTATTGGCACCGCGGCGGCACCTCGATCCCCATCAGCTTTTCCACCGCCATATGCCAGGCCACGTTATTGGCCATGGGCGAAATGTAATTCATCCGGTCGGTGACGGCGACGTATTGGTTATAGTCGAGATACTCGCCCAGTTTCTCGAAGCCGGAATGCAAATAGCCGATGTCCGGCATGGCGTCCACCACCCGCTCGCCGTCCAATTTGAGGACGAATCGCAGCGTGGTGTGCGTGGCCGGGTGCTGCGGACCGAAGTTCATGGTCCACAGATATTCCTGCGGCTCATCATGCGCCAGATTACCGGTCGTCGTGCTTTTATAAAGCGGCATGGCGTCCCGTCGCGTATGCTTTCTATTTCCAATGCACTTTTATTGTTCTAAAGCACTTCTATTATTCTAAAGCACTTCCGTCGCCGCGCGTGGTTTCCGTCGTCCCGGCGGCCTCGGCATCCCGTCGCCGCCCTTTTGCCGTATTCGCGGCGGGGAATCACCGCCTCGCCGGCGCGAATCCGCGCGCCACCGAAAGTCTCCGCCTAGCCCATGTCGCGCGTCACGATCGGCAGGTTGTGGCGTTCTCCCAATCCTTGCAGGGGATAGTCCTTCCGCAGAGGATGGGCCTCGAAGGTCTCCGGCAGCAGGATTCTGCGCAAGTCGGGATGCCCGGCGAACCGAATGCCGAACATATCCCACACCTCGCGCTCCAGCCAATCGGCCCCCGCCCAAAGGTCCGTCGCGGTGGGGACGACCGGATCGGGATCGTTTACGAACGTCCGCACCGTGATCCGCTCGTTGGTCTCGGGATTCGCCAACAAATAGACCAATCCAAAGCGGTCCTTAGCGCCCGGGTAGTAAAGATAGTCCACGCACGTGATATCCACCAGCAGCGTCAGGCCGACTTCCTCTTTCAAGAATTCGAGCAGATCGTGCACGACCGCCGCATTGACGCGGACGCGGTGCTGACCGCGGAATTCGCTGATTTCAACGCCCGGAAATCGCTCTCGGATTCTTTGCAGAGTGGCTTCTTCCGTCATGGTCGGTTCCGCTGCGTTCAGGTTTTGGTGCCGTCGGATTCCAGACGCCGCGGCGGCGCGACCGAGGGCGGGGGCGACAACGCCGCCCCGGGCGTTTCCGCCCAGTCTTCGATCGGCAAGCGACCGGCGGAGACGGGCAGGACCGGTTTGCTCGGGTCCGCCAAGAGCGGTCGCGGAGGCCGACTCCGGCGCGGATCGTGCAACTCCTTGCCCCACGCCGTACCGGTCTTCTGAATCTTCTCTTGCAGGTCGATGATCGCCTGAATCAACTGCTCGGGCCGCGGCGGACATCCCGGCACGTACATATCCACGGGAATGAAGCGGTCGATCCCCTGCACCACGGCATAGGTGTCGAACACCCCGCCGGTGGACGCACAGGCCCCCATGGAAATACACCATTTCGGCTCGTGCATTTGCAGCCAGATCCGCTGGAGGACCGGCATCATCTTCATCACCACGCGACCGGCCACGATCATCAAATCACATTGCCGGGGACTGAAGCGGAAGACTTCGGCCCCGAACCGTGCCACGTCGTGCCGACTGGCGCCGGTCGCCATCAATTCGATGCCGCAGCACGCCGTGGCGAAGGGCATCGGCCAAAGGCTGAATTTCCGGCACCAATTGACCAATTCGTCGAGTTTGGTGATGACGACATTATCGGGAAGATCGACCTGGGTCATGGCTGGTCCTGTCGCTGTCGATGTGCCTTTTCGCCGTCGGCGGAAACCTCTCCGGCGTTTCCGCGACCGCACCCGGCGGCCCAGACCGCACTCCGCCTAATAGCGAAATACGCCTTTTCTCCAATCGTATACGAAACCCAGCGTCAAGATCGCCAAGAACAGCACGCCTCCCCAGAAAATCAGCGGTCGCGCCGCGTTGGACAGATTTGCCGAACCGGTCTCGGCGCTCTGGGCGAAAGCCCGCGCGCCCGTCGGCCAAGCCGCAAGCCCGATCCGCTCACCCGCCGCGGGCGATTCCGCCGCCTCCGTTGCCGCCGACGGCGCCGAAGCGGTCGGTACGCGCGGCGTCTCGCGGAGGGCGACCGCCCACGGGTACAAAAACAGCAATTCCACGTCGAACACCAGAAACGCCACGGCCAAGAGATGATAGCGGATGTTCAATCGCCGCCGCGCGTCGTGGAACGGGTCCACGCCGCTTTCATACGGCATGGCCTTGACGGGGTTTGGACGGCGCGGTCCCGCCAGCGCGCCCACGACGACGAGCGACGCCCCCACCGCCGCCAAAGCGAGGATGAACAGCGTGATCGGCACGATCGAAAGGTCGAAGGCCATGGTTTCCTCGCCTAATCTCAGCGTCGGCTACGAGGGGTCTCACTCTTCCGGCACAAATCCGCCGGGGAAATGCGAAGCCGCATTCCGCACAAAGCGACTCCGCGGTCGAAGCGACGCCTTGCAATACCGCCGCGCGAATCTCAAACAAGCATCGACCGGGGCTACGGATTGGGTGCGAGCGCGAGCGGTCTTCAATAACCCGGTCGGACGTCACGGCCTCACTCATAACGAAAACTCGCCGAGGTCGGCCGACGCGAAGATTCCGTCAAGACCGCGCATCCGCGCGAAACAATAACGTCTGACGAATCAGAACTTATTTCGAATTCTAAAGGCGGGACCTTTGCAGCGTCAACCGCGGGGAAGTCGCTACCGGGGCGAGAGGGTTCGCGGACATGGATGCCCACACCCTCCGCGCCCGTGCGGCGAACGACAGCGGTCCGATGCGAAGGGGCGTGCGACTCAATCTCCCGAGGCGGCCTCGTCGCCGGGACTCGCCGTATCATCCGCCGGGCGGGAGAAGCGTTCGGGGCCGGGACTCGCCGCCTTGCGATTCAAGGCGTCCGCCGTGCCCGGCACCACCAACGGTCCCGGCACATTGGCCTCGATGACCTCCTTCAATTCCTGCGCGTCGATGACCTCTTTTTCCATCAAACGCTCAGCCAGGGCCACCAACGCCTGCCGCCGGGTCTGCATGATATCCCGAACTTTCTCCAGCGAATCCGTAAGGATCCGCCGGATTTCCACGTCCACCTCTTTGGCCGTCGCCTCGCTGTACCAGCGATTGGCTCGATTCCAATCCAAACCGCCCAAATAACCGCCGGAGGCGTCCTCCCGCAAGGCGATCCGACCCAAGCGACTCATGCCGTAGTCCACGACCATGCTCCGCGCCAGATCGGTCGCGCGCTGGAGGTCGTTCTGAGCGCCCGTCGAAAGGTCTTGAAAGATCAATTCCTCCGCCACGGAACCGGCCAGCGCCACCTGAATGCGGCTTTCCAGTTCGCTTTGCGTGAGGATATACCGGTCCCCCTCAGGCCGCTGAAGCACGTATCCCAAAGCGGCGATGCCGCGGGGAATGATCGAGACCTTGTGCACGGGATCGGTGTTCGGCAGCGAAAAAGCCACCAGGGCGTGCCCGCTCTCGTGATAGGCCACCCGCCGCTTCTCGTCCTCGTTCATCAGTCGCCGGCGTTTTTCCAGGCCCGCCGTGACGCGCTCCACCGCCTCGGTGAATTCTTCCATGGTCACGGAGTCGCGATCCTTGCGGGCGGCCAGCAGCGCCGCCTCGTTGACCAGGTTGGCCAGATCGGCGCCGACGAAACCCGGCGTAATCGCCGCGATCTCCGAAATGTCCACGTTGGGCGCCAGTTTAACGTTCTTGCAGTGCACCTTCAAAATCGCTTCGCGGCCTCGCAAGTCCGGGCGATCGACCAAGACGTGGCGATCGAAGCGACCGGGACGCAGCAAGGCGGGGTCCAACGTCTCCGGCCGGTTCGTCGCCGCCAAGACGATGACTCCGCTGTTGGGGCTGAAACCGTCCATCTCCACCAACAGCGCGTTGAGCGTCTGCTCGCGTTCGTCGTGACTGCCGACGATGCTGGTCCCCCGCGTCTTTCCCAAGGCGTCCAATTCGTCGATGAAGACGATGCACGGAGCGCGGGCCTGCGCCTGTTGGAACATGTCGCGAACGCGAGCGGCACCCACGCCCACGAACATCTCCACGAAGTCCGACCCGGAAAGGCTGAAGAACGGCACGCCCGCCTCGCCCGCAATGGCCTTGGCCAACAGCGTCTTGCCCGTCCCCGGCGGTCCCACCAGCAGCATGCCCTTGGGGATGCGACCGCCCAGGGCGCGGAACTTTTGCGGGTTCTTCAGGAACTCCACGACCTCGCGCAGTTCCTCGACGGCCTCGTCCACGCCCGCCACGTCGTCGAAGGTGACGCCGATATCCTCCTGGGCGTACATTTTGTGGCGGCTTCGCCCGAAGGCCATGGCCGACCCCGGACCGCCCATCCGCCGAAGCAAGAACAGCATCACCAGCACGAACACCAGCAGCAGGACGAAATGAGGACCGTATTGCTCCCAAAACGTCGGCGGTTCGCCCCCGCGAACGTCGCGAAAACCCTTTTCCAACATCAATTGGATCAGGGCGTTGTCGTCCGTACCCATCCCCAAACGCGAGGTCCGAAACTTGCGGTCCTCGGCCTTGGTCTTCTTGTCCGCCGGTTCGAGGACCTCGTAGCTGATCGTGCCGACGACCTGGTACGGTTCCACCACCAAATCGCGGGGATTGGAGTACTTGACCTTGAGCGTTTCGTTGCCCGACTTTTTGGTGATGACGATATGGGCGTCGGGGTTCTTTTCGACCGGCCCCTGTTCGATCAGTCGCACGAACTCGCTATAGGGAATGTCCTCCGCCACCGGAATGCGGAACATGCCGGCCAGCAGCAAGCTGATCAATAGACCGACCAGCAAGTACCACAAGATGGCGGGACCGCGAATCGGCCGCGGAGGCTCCTTGCCTTTCCGCTGCTCGTCGCCTCCTTTGAGCGGGGGAGGCCGATCTTCGTCGTTCGAGGAAAAATGAAGCCGCATTCGTGTATTCCACTAAGATAGGCAACGTGATCGGGCGGACCGCACCACTTCGCGAACGCCTTCGACTGCCCGCCGCTGGACCGATTCGCCCCGACAGGCTCCGGGCCCTAGCGCCGAGACGCTCGCCCTCGTCGGGGTCGTCGTGTCTTTACTACTGTATTATGGCGTATTTTGCCCCAGGGACAAATGTTCCAAGAAATCCCCATTAAGAGCACGTTTTCCGATCCTGAGGGCGTGTCTTCAGATCGGGCCGCACAAGACCATCTCCCGCCGGGGGGCGGGCACAAGCCTCCTCTCCCTCCGGCAGGTAATGTGAGACCACAAGTCCCCACCTGGGCGAGGGCTAGGGTGAGGGCGACGCGGTCGAGAAACCGCAAATCCTTGTCGCATTCACAGTCGCATCCACAACGGTCGCCCCTACCCGGCGGGGCGACGTCACTTCGAACCGCAGTCGGAGCCGGAACCGGTCCCGCGACAAAGGTCCTCCCAGCGCCGCCGACCGAGTCGAATCGCCTCCTCGACGTCCTCTTGCCGGGGCGGCGAGGCCGACATCCCCGCCGGGTAGATGCCTTGCCCGTAGGCGCCGTAGGCCTCCATGCGGAGATGCGCCGGCATCAGATGGCCGCGACGCCGGTCTCTCTCCGCCCGCAACGCCGCCAGGTCGATCGGTCCGACCACGATCCGTTCCCCGCCGCCGGGTTCGGCCTGAGCCAGAATCCGCCCGTCGTAGTCGACGATCATGCTTCCGCCCGGCCAACTGAAGGGAGCGTAGCGGCGCAAGGCCGACCCCTGATTGCAAGCGGCCACGTAGGCCACGTTTTCAATCGCCCGCGCTCGGTTGATGACGGTCCACCAATCCAGCGGCGAGGCGGTCCCCCAGGGGTCCATGTAGGCCGACACGCGGACCAGCACCTCCGCGCCCGCCAAAGCCAACTGCCGAATCGCCTCCGGAAAGAGCCAATCGTAACAGATCGCCGCGCCCAAGCGCCCGATCTCCGTCTCCACCGTGGGAAACATGCAAGCGTCGTATTGCGGCAAATCGTGCGGACTGGTGTGCAACTCCCAAGGGATCCACGGGTGAACCTTGCGGTACTTCAGCAAAATGCCGTCCGGACCGATCAGGCACGAGGTATTGAACACATGCCCGGGATAGCGGTCGTCGCACTCCAAAAAGCTCCCCGCTTGAATGAACACGCCCAAGCGGCGCGCCGTTTCGTGGAAGCGGTCCGTGAAATCGTTGGGGACCGGCACGGCCAACTTGTCGTGCAGTTCGCCCACGCTCTCGTACACCGGGGCGGCAAGCGAAAACTCGGGAAAGACGATCAAACGAACGTCGTGAAAAGGCCCGTACGCGGTGGCGGCAAAATGGGCCATCTCCAACATCCGCCCCACGTTGCGATGAATCCCCGCCCGATCCGTGGGATTCGGCAGGTCCGTCTGACACATGGCCGCATAGTAGCGACGGCAATTGTTGCTCATGATTCGATTCTTCGTCTCAGTTCCCCGCCCGATCCCCACCGCCCGAAACAACCGCCGCGGTGCCAAACGCCGCGATACCCATGCCGCCGCCTCGATACGGATGCTCGCCGGGATGCTCGGTCACGATCGGGCCGGACGCATTAGATCGGCGACCCCTTCAGTTTCGCGCAAAAACGGGGAAAGGAAAAGCACGGCGAACCGGGCGATTCGCCGACCATGCCCCTCCATCGCGGGTCCCAAGACAAGCCCGCGACGGCCGACAGACCGCCGAGGCAACGAACGTCATCGACCGTCTTCGCGGTCGGGATCCGGGAGCAGCGTTGCTGCATCGGGATTGGTTTGAGCGTTCGAGGGCTTTTCGGACTTCTTCTCCGCAGACTCGCCCTCTAACGAAAGTGAATCCGATGCTCCATCTTCACCGGTCGGCGATCCGAAAGAGAGCCTGTCTTGTGGGTCCCTTGCGGCAGACGGAATTGCCCCGTCCACACTGTCTTCCGGCAAATCAATCGGCCTGGGGCCTCTTGAATCGGCCTGCGTCTCCTCGCCCGTCTTGGGACCGCCGGGCGGGACAACGGGGTCGACCGCCGGATCGCGAAAAGCTTCGCTTTCCTTATGCTGTCGGACTTCCTTTGTAGGCGGAACGACAAGTGACAGAAAACCTCGAGCTAATCGTCCAACATAGTAGCCCAACTCGCCAAACAGTGAATCCGAGGAGATCGGATCAGAGCTTCGAACGACACGGGCGTCTTCGCCCGCTGCATTCGCAAAATCCGACGTGCTTTGCGCCGGGCGGCTTTCCACGTGCGCCGAAGCCGTCTCGGAAGGCTCGCATGGAACCGCTTGCGGCTTGTGCCGACGTTCAATAATCGCCTCGGCACGCTCCCCCTGGATGCAAAGATGGCAGCACCACTGCCAATCGGGCGGAAGCGCGGCACACACCGCCGCCGCCTTCCGCAGCACATCCCCGCCGCTCAACGTCGCCCGGCCCGTCTCAATTATCCTACGCACGACCACCGGATCCGCATTCGGTCGTTCTGCGACCAGTTGGGGACGGAGGTCCTCGGGGCAGGGTACCGCATGTCCGTTGCGGGCCGCTGCCAGCAATCGGCGGATCGGTTCCGAGTCCACCAGCAAGCTCAGGTCGCCCTCCGCGGCCTCTTCGGCGGCGACTCCCGCCGCAACCAGCACAAAACGGCCCGGTCGACCCGCCGTATCCCGACCGCCGTCACCAAATCGGTACCCGAAGACCCATCCGGAATCGATCCGCGCAAAACCGCCCACGACGGCCTCCGGTTCCAACCGATTGGGATCGGCCGGCCTGTCGCCCATAGCTACGTCGTAATACAGACGGTCCAAAAGGGCCGGTCCCAACCCCGGTGCATACCAACTCCAATAGGAACCGTCGCTCGAAAACCGAGACGGGTCAAACAAGGCCAGGGATAATTGCATGGCTTTCGAGCCTCGATCACGCACCGCAGGGACCGCTCACCGCTACACCGAAGCGGGCACGTTGCGAACTAGACCATTCTTGTGCCGCTTCGCTCGGGCCGTTTTCGGCCCGAATCACCCGCCGGATTCACCCGTGAATTCTCGCCCATCCCCAAAAAAATCTCGCTCTAGCCGGGGATTACAGCCCTTTACGATCGCCGTGTTGTTCCGACTACTGCTTGCGCGAATCGCCTTTCTTGTCTGAACTGCCAATTGACCCCAAGGCTCCCCCACCCATTGCCCCGCCAATTCCCCCGACGATTGCCCCCACGGGTCCCCCGGCGAAAAACCCGACGATTGCCCCGCCGATTGCCCCGCCGATTGCCCCGGCGATTGCCCCGTCGCTTGGGGCGTTGATTTCTGTCTTAGACTTGCCGCTTGGTTGGTGGTTTCGAACGGGAGCCTCCGTGGAATTCCTGGCGGCTTCCTTCGCTCTCTTTGAGGCTTCAATCTCTTGGACGGCATGCACCCGGCGTGCAGATCGGCCCGCTGGACAGGCGAAACGGCTCTTTGAGGCTTCAATCTCTTGGACGGCATGCACCAGCCAATCGAGTAACAGTTTGAGTCCCTTCGAAGAAAATTCCGGCTTGGGAATTCTGCGGGGCGATCCATCATCCGCCACAACGGTCTGCGTCTCCGCGACCGCGGCCACGTCGAATGCGGATACGACTTTACGGGCGATGTAGGCGGAGTACAGGTAGGGAACAGCCTCTTGGATGACGTTCTCCCATCCACCCTTTTGCCTGGCATAAGCCACGTACAGGTCGGACTGCGTGAATACCAGGCAAGCTTGGCGACCGGCTTTTAGAAGTTCGTCGATCGCCGATTTGAGGGCCGCCTCGCTTGAAGCCCGCCTCGCGGGATCGCCCTCCCCCACAAAGTCCTTCAAATTCAACAAGAACAGCAAGATATCGGCACTGCGGCAATAGTCCAACGGTGCCCGCAATGCGTGCGGCAGCGAGCCGTAAGAAGAAGCCCGGTCGTCGTCGAAAATCTTGCGGATGTCCTGACCCGCGACATCGACGAGGCGGAGTTCGCAGGGGGGTGATCCGTCGACGTGCAATCTCCAATTAAGTTGATACAACTCACCGGGCGGGGTCGAGGGCGGCCAATCTCCCGACTGTAGCGTCGCCCACACCTGCTCCACGTATTTGATGGTCTTTGAATTGCACGGTTCGAGAAAAACGCCCCGACCGTCCACGAGACTGAATCGCTTGGCCAGTACGCAGGTCAAGACCGTCTTCCCCGCCCCCTCGGTGCCCACGATGGCGACCCGGACGGAGGAAGCTGCCGACGATGACGACGCCGACTGCTCGGAGAAATTTGCCCGATTCAATTTGAAGGCTCCAACTTGGATAACAGGGTGTTTTTCAGGCGGTGAGACGGCAAACAGGCCGTCCACCTGCTCCAACTGTCCGGTCGCCACCAGAGGGAGAGTTTGGAGCCTCGCGGGTTACGATACTCTTGGAGCCAGCAGCGGACATCGTCCAACAATTGGCATAACCCGGCTTCGATCGCGCCGATCCGACCGACGGTTTCCGACAACTCTCGGATTCGTTGCTCCAGCAGCGGAATGCCGGCGGCCTCCAGGAGTTCGGGAGAGTTTGTCTCCCGTCCGCGAAGCCCCTGAAGGCCGGACACGAAGTGGAATCGCGGCGGGATGGAAGAGGAGAGCATGCGAGAGAATCGCCTGCGAAACCGTTCCCGCTCGTGAGGTTCCCAATCTTCGCAACCGGTGACCACCACATCCTCGCACCCATCCGTGAGATAAGTTTCGTAGAAATCCTTTTCTCGTTTCCCGATCCCTTGCTCGGCTAGCACCACCCAAAACACCTGAGCAACATTGCTTTGCAAATAACGCTTCAGGGCCTCCTCGTGAGTGCTGGTTTCCGAGGCGGTTTGCGCAGCGCCAAAGCCGGGGGTATCGGCGATGACCAGACCGTTTGCCAGCAGCGGGACGGGCACCTGCACAACCACTTTCACGACGGATTGGCTGCTTCCCTCCGGGTTTTCCGAGGCCAGGGCGGCCAGACGCTGATGAAGCTCCTCGCAACTGTCGAGTTGCCAGCGCTGCTTTCGCACGGAGTTCTCAATGTGGACGGTCAATTGTAAAAACTCACCGTACGTGAACTCGATAGGTGCAGCGGTACAAGGACCGTTGCGACGGGGAGCGAGATCGCCCCCCAAAAGGGCGTTCAAGAGCGTGGATTTACCCACGTTGGTCAGTCCCACCACCGCCACGACATAGCCTTGCGTAACAAGTTGTAGCCGTCGGCGGATTTTTCGAAGCCACGCACAGGCATCCTTGAGAGCGGCGCGGACCTGCTCGTCCGAATGAAACGCCATCGTCTCATGGAAAAGCAAAAACAGCTCGTCAACGATCTCGCTAATGGCTTGGATGTCCGGCTCAATCATGGATACTTCTCAACGATGCGGCTATTGGGAAGCACCTTGTTCCGCACAGAAATCGGCTCCTTGCCGCAACAGTCCCTGAAGGCCGGTCGCCGTGTGAGCCAAGGTCTCCAACTCCGCCGGATCCGGCCGACGCTCAAGGGAACCGACCAGGACCGACTCGAGTTCCGCCAACTGGCGATCGAATCGATTTCGCAGGTCTTCGACGACGTTTGCACCCATCCGGCGAAGCAAGGGAATACGATCATTCCGGATGTGCTGGAAGACCTTGGCAATTTGCTCTCGACTCGCTCGGTCGAGCTCCTCTTTGAGCTTCATTTTGGAGGCTCGCCATGAGAAAGATATTGCCAGGGCGCCCACGCCCGCGAGCGTCCAACCCACCGGGCCGGATATTGCCACCCATAGCGGCGTGGTGGTATATAGCGTTGGCAGAGCGGCGGAGGCCAGCCCCTGCGCGATTGTTCCAAAGCCGAAGGCGGACGCGACCGAGACTGCTCCCGAAAGCCCCGCGGCAACCGCGGCGTTCGCGGCGGCGATGCTGGCGGCGGTGGAGGCACCCGCCATGGCGAATCCGACTCCCGCGGCGGCAGCGGCGGTCCCCCCGGCGGCTGCCAGGAGCGGCCCTCGCTCCGTTTGCGGAACAACGCCCACCCGAACCTGCTCGCCCACAACCAATTCGGGATAATTCGTCTGGAGTCGGTCCGCCGCCTCTCGAACCCTTTGCTCAAAACGTGAGGATACCGGAAGAAGGTGCTGCTCGAGGGTATCGTTGACAAAGGTCGTCATTTCCTTGGCCAAACTAGAGACCTTAAAAACCGACGTTTGGGCGATGCGTTCAGCCACAGCGGCGATGCATTTCAGTTCGGCCTGATTCAATCCAACCTGATATTCCTCCAACGCCAACGCCCATGAGTTCTCGAATTCTCTTTCCATGCGTTGCCGCGTCGACTCGATCGCCAGCTTTCGTTGACGCAGATCAGCAAGCTCGGCGTCGATCTCCGCCTGGCTCTTCCGACTGTTGGCCAGCTTCAGATCGATGGCATTGGCGATAGGTTGCACCACGTTGCAGACTCGGGCGACGAATCGGGCGGCCAGAAACCGACCCTTGTTTGCCCTGATAAATCGGCCGATATCTTCTGTTAATTGGGTCAGTCCGCTACCGGCCAGGTCACCCTGGAAAGCACGCTTGGCGCTGATCCGGTAGATTTGATCCACGTGAATGCCCAACTGGGCGAGAAGCTGCATATTGTGGGCAACGCCCTCTTCAATCTCCTTTTCGGTGCACTCGTCCACCCGGTTGATGGCGAAAAAGATCTTGCGGATATCGTTCTCCTTGACCTTCTTCAGCAAATCGAGTTCGTCCTGATCGAGGGGCATTCGCGCGGTTACCAAAATAATCACCGCGTCCGCCTGCGGAATGAAGGCGTACAACAGCGCGTCGTGATGTTCGTGGATGGAACCGGCCCCCGGCGTGTCCACGAGTTCAAATCCGGACTCCAACCCGGAGAATGGTCCCTCGATTTCCACCACATCGACGCCCTTGCGATTCTCCGGATTGTATTCCTCCGTGACGTACTCGCGGATGCGACTGAAGCTGATAGGCTCGCGGCGACCGTCTCGAAAAACCACCACGGCGTTTTCGCGTTCAGCCCACCGAATTCGGGAGATTGCACTTGAAGCGGGCAACTTATCCACGGGTGCGACGAGATCGTCGGTTCGACCGAGGATGGCATTGATGAGCGTGGATTTTCCCCGCTTCGCTTTGCCCATTACGGCAAGACAGAACCGGTCGGCCCAAAGGGCGGCCTCGGCCTGCTCTATCGCCTGGACGACTGTGGCGTCGGCTTTGTCACCAAGCGTACTGACAATTCTCCGGGACCAATCAACCAGATTCTGACGCTCGGCGCCGATAAGTGCAGTCATGACCTTCCAATTCCTTCCTAGCGGCCCGGTCGGTCTTGTCGGCCGCAAATCGCCCAAAAAACGAACAGCCGTTTACCGGTCAAAACATACTCAGAGCAGTTTACCGTACGGTTACGCGGCTTGCAAGCGCGCGACCTCGGCGACAGATAAAGGGAACCTCTGCACAACAACCCCTTAGCAATATAATATATAATCCGACCGTGTTTGGGGATCAAGAATCGAGAGGCATTGAAGCCAGGACGGGTGATCATGGCGAGGAAGGACG
>Ga0067045_1027707_pt1 | contig 68462 bp, 78 predicted proteins | sample TerdegcTABiofilm_FD_59184 | JGI IMG/M metagenome (GOLD analysis project Ga0067045, IMG submission 59184) | Combined Assembly of (Gp0054472, Gp0054536) Wastewater bioreactor microbial communities from Singapore -Terephthalate degrading...
CCCGGTCCGCCGGTACGGGATACGGCGGACCGGGCTGACCGGCGCGCCCGCGTCACCGCCCCCCGGCCCGGGGTGACCGATGATGGTCGTCAAACCCCCGCCGGCCGGGAATATGGGCATCTTTTCCCACCGGCCACGAACAAACTTCGCAAAAATATCTTTCCGATACATCACTCTTTGTGATAAAAAGAATTATCTCGAAAGCGGACAGAAAGCCCGCCGGAAAAAACTCGCCGCCCCTTCGCCGCGCCTTAGGACCCGACGGATGGGCGGTCGCCGCGCCGACTGACTGGCGCGACCCGCGCGAGGCCCGAAGGCGCGCGCGGCAACCCTTCTTCAAGGAGCCATCGCATGCAAGCCGATGCAGCCTGGGACTGGGAGCCCGGAGCGCGGACCGTGCTCGACGACGCGACGGCCTGCGCGGTTCCCCATGAATGGATGGAGGAACCCGTGGCCTCCCCTGACGGGGAGAGCCTGGCCGCCGCTGTCAACCTCGGGGACGGCCGGTTCACCATGTGCGTCAATGGTCAACCGTGGGAAACCGATTTCGAAAAGGCCTGGTATCCCAGGTACTCCCCCGATGGCAGGCTGACGGCCCTGACCATGGACGACATGGTCTGGACCGTGTCCGTGGACGGCGAACCCTGGGAGGAGACCTTCGATTTCGTCTGGGGCACCACCTTTTCCGAAAACGGCGGGGTGATCGCGGCCAACTTCCAGAGTGAGGGCCGCTACGGCATGGTCGTGGACGGAACTCCCTGGGAGAACCTGTTCGAGAACGCCAACAACTTCGTCCTGTCCCCGGACGGTTCGGCCACCGCGGCCGCCGTGCAGGTCAAATCCATGGCCCAGGCGGACATCGAGACCTTCCAGAAGGGCATCTTCAGCGTGGCCGTGGGCGGCGAGGCCTGGGAGTCCACCTTCGTCAACTGTTTCGATCCGGCCTTCGACGCCGCCTCCGGGCGTGTGGCCTGCGCCGTGCGCCTGTCCCTGTACGACTACACCGTGGCCCTGGACGGCAAGGCCTGGGCCAAGACCTACAGCTGCGCCTGGGGTCCCCTGTTCCGGCCGAAGTCCGGAGAGGTCGTCGCCCCGGTCCTGTTCAAGGGAAAATGGGGCATTGCCGGGGAAAACGACTTTGTCTGGAACCCGGTCTTCTCCCAGTGCCTGCATCCGGCGTTTTCCGCCGACGGCGCCACCCTGGCGGCCATCGTGGCCACGTCCTTCGGCAAGTTCACCGTCGCCGTGAACGGCGCGCCCTGGTCCGCCGTCTTCCCGGTGGTCACGGACCTGCGCGTCTCCCCGGACGGCCGCACCGTGGCCGCCCAGGCCAGCGAGGACAACATCAACTTCCGCGTCCTGGTCAACGGCCAGGTCTGGCCCGGAACCTTCGACATGGTCTACGGCCCGGTCATCTGCCCGGCCACGGGAAGCGTGGCCGCCAGGGTGGAGAAAGGCGGCCGCATCGCCTATGTCCTGGACGGGAAGCCCTTCGGCGAGACCTTCGAGCGGGCCTTCGACCCGATCTTCTCCCCGGACGGCGGCAAGGTGCTTCTGCGGGGAATAAACGGCGGAAAATACCAGCGCATCGTGGCCCCGACCGAGGCCTTCAAGGGCTGAAAGACAACCCGCGCGGCACCCGGGAGTTTGACCCGCGCGGCGCGCACGTGTGTGTAGGCTGTGCACAACCAACGTTGAAAACCGGCCCCCGGCCGTTTTTCAACAGGCCTTCTGGAGGTTCCCATGCTCGAACTCTACGCCCTGGCCGTGGGACCATTGGCCTGGCTGGCTTTCGGGGTGTTCGTCATCGGCTCCCTGGCCCGTCTTTGGGGTATGTACTCGCTGGCCAAAAAAAAGGACGCCCCCTATCTCACTTACATGAATTGGCGTTTTTCCCTGCGGTCCATCGTCCATTGGATCACCCCCTATGTGGCCCTGGGCTGGAAGGAAAACCCGATCCTGACGGCAGTGACTTTCATCTTTCATATCTGCCTGTTCCTGGTTCCCCTTTTCCTTATGTCCCACATCGTGCTGTGGGACGCCTTCCAGGGCATCGATTACGCCGCCCTTCCCGACGGCCTGGCCGACTGGATGACCGTGGCGGTCATCCTGGCCTGCCTGTTCTTCGCCTGGCGGCGATTGAGCCTGCCGGAGGTGAAGTTCGTGACCTCCACCCAGGACTGGCTGGTCCTGGTCCTGGTCTTTTGCACCTTCGCCACGGGCTTTCTGGCCTACCACCAGATCGGCGACAGCCTGACCCTCACCACCCTGCACATCCTGTGCGGCGAGGCCATGCTCGTGGCCATCCCCTTCACCAGACTCAGCCACATGCTGTTCGGATTCTTCTCGCGGGCCTACATCGGCTGCGAATTCGGCGGCGTGCGGCGGGCCAAGGACTGGTAATCCCGGAGGACCCATATGACGACCACCATTGCCGACAGGCGCATAAGCGACGCCGGGCTCGAGGCCGGGATCGCCCGGCTGACCCCGGAAAAAATCCAGAAAACGATTCAAACGGTCCTGGCCGGGGAATGCGGAGCCAGGCTCAAGACCTACGTGGAGACCTGCGTGCGCTGCGGCATGTGCGCCAAGGCGTGCCACTATTACATGTCGCACCAGGACCCCTCCTACGCCCCGGTGGGAAAGGTCCGCCAGACCATGTGGGAGATACTCAGGCACAAGGGTTTGGTCAGCCCGGAATTCATCTACCAATGCGCCCAGATCGCCTACACCGAGTGCAACCTGTGCAGACGCTGCATGCACTATTGCCCGCTCGGGATAGATACGGCCTACATCATGTCTGTGGTCCGGCGTATCTGCCACAAGCTCGGGGTCACACCCCAATACATCCAGGACACGGCGCACAGCCATTCGGCGACCATGAACCAGATGTGGGTCAAGGACGACGAATGGATCGACAGCCTCAAGTGGCAGGAAGACGAGGCCCGGGACGAGCTCCCCAACCTGCGCATCCCCCTGGAGGTGGAAGGGGCCGACTTCATGTATTCGGTCATCGCTCCGGAACCGAAATTCCGGACCCAGCTCATCTATCAGGCCGCGGTCATCTTCAACGAGGCCGGCCTGAACTGGACCATGCCCGCCACCCCGGGCTGGGACAACAGCAACATGGCCATGTTTTCCGGAGATATGGAGATCATGGGCCGGGTGGAGAAGGCGCACTTCGAGACGGCCCAGAGGCTGCGGGTCAAGCGCATCGTCATGGGCGAATGCGGCCACGCCTTCCGGGCCGTGTACGACATGGGCAACCGCTGGCTGGGCTGGCGCATGCATCCCGTACCTGTGGTCCACTCCATCGAATTCTTCTGGGAACTCTTAAACAGCGGCAAGATCCGCATGGCCAAAAAATATCCCGGTCCGGTCACCATCCACGATCCCTGCAATGTGATTCGCGGCCGGGGGCTCATGGACAAGTTGCGTGAGGTGGCCCACGCCATCTGCGACGGCGTTGTGGAGATGCACCCCAACCGCGAGCACAACTACTGCTGTTGCGCCGGAGGCGGGGTCATCAACTGCGGCCCGCCGTTCAAAAACGTACGTATCGTGGGAAACTCCATCAAGGCCCAGCAGATCAAGGATACGGGGGTCAAGACCTGCATCGCCCCGTGCCACAACTGCCACGGCGGGTTGGAAGACATCATCCACAAGTACGAGCTTGGCGTTGAGCTGAAGTTCCTCGGCGACATCATCTACGAATGCATGGAAAAGAAAAGCGCGTCCTGACGGCTCGCCGCCATGGGGAGAAACCGACGATGCCCAGATACCTCATCATCTTTGCCACACTGACGGCGCTTCTGTGCGGGATCAACCTGGCCTTTTCCCAGGGGGACATGCTGGTGATCAAACCCGAGGCGTTCACCGCGCCGCGGCGGCCAGCAGCGCGCTTCCCGCACGACGCCCACAATGAAAAGGCCAAAATCGAGGAATGCGGCGTATGCCATCACGGCGGGGAGAACGGCAAACGTGATCCGAACGTCACCAGCGAAGGCACGCCCTGTTCCGATTGTCACCAAGTGGAGGCCGCCGCGGGAAGAACCCCGCTCATGCGGGCCTACCATTCCCAGTGCATGGGCTGCCACATGGAGAAGAAGGCCGGTCCGGTGACCTGCGGCGAATGCCACGTCGACGCCGCCGCTCCGGAACAGAAGTAATCCGGCCCCTTCGTTTCCGGACCGCAACCGGGCGGCGGGCCAGGGGAACCACCCTGGTCCGCCGCCTTTTCGTCACGCGGCTTCCCGCGCCCTTTCGAGCCTCCTACGCTTCGCCCCCGCCGGTTCCCCGGCCAGGCCGACCGAGACCAAGGCCTTGGCCCATGGCCGCAAACCGCTTCTCCTCCCCGGCCTTGCGGGCCAGGTCCCGGGCCAGGGCCAACTCCTCTCCGGCCTGATTCAGGCGGAACATGCGGGCGTTGACCTGGGCCAGCCTCAGGGCCAGCCGCCAGTCACCGGGATTGTGCAGGGACAGGGTGGACAAAAGCCCGAGCCGGACCTGCTCCACACCCCGATACGGCGCAAGGGCCGCATCCAGGGCCCGGATCACCGTCAGGTCATCGGGGGAAAGGGAGTGCGCCAGGATCAGGGCCTCCACGGCGGTCTGCGGCACATGGCGGTCGGCGTCGAACACGAATCCCCGGCGCACCACGCGCCCGGCCTCGCGCAGCCGCGCGGCGCACAGCAGGCAGATGTCACGGGGGGTCTCGCCGCCCCGTCCGGCATGCGCCGGTGGGTGCCCCCCGGCCCACAGCGGCCGGATCAGAATCCTGGCCAGGGGAAAGGCCCCGGCCGCAAGCGCGGCCAGCCCGGCCGTGGCCATGAGGAACGGGTCGCGCCCGTCCCCCCCTCCGGCCTGCGCCCTGGCGGCGACGACCTTGCACAATTCCACCAGCCGGGTGTTTTCCCCGCGCAGTCGAAAAAGCCGCAGCAATCCGGCGACAGCCAGAGGATCGTCCGCCCGGCGCGACAAAAAGGTCTCCACACCATGGGCCAAATCCGGGAAAAGCCCGGCCTCCATGAGCCCGAGCAGGGCCAGATGAAAGGACAGCCGGGCCCGGCCCGCATCCCGGACCCGGCCCGGGGCTTCGCGCATGGCGAGAAGGAACGCCTCGGCCCGATGCCCGGCCAGATGCCGCGCGGCAATGGCCGCGTGCCCGGCCCGGGCCAGGGCCTCGGCCGTGTCGGGACGGGCCTGGTAATACCGCAGCTTCTCCGAAAGATCCCAGCCCGAGTCGTAGGTTTCGACCTCTCGGCCGACCTCGAAAAGCCCGGCCAGATCCTCCACCGCCGGGGTCAGGCCCAGGCAGCCGACGGACAGGGTCTCGAAGAGCCGGAAGTTGATCTCCCCGAAAAGGGCCTCGTTGGGGGCCAGGCGGGTGTCCGCATACATCGCGGACATGTCTTCCGCCGTAAGGTCGGTGGCGACGCGCGCCCCGAACCCGGAGCGCAGGAAGTCCGCGAAGTATCCGCGCACGGGCCGTTGCGGCCCCAGCCGCCCCACGAAACCCACCTCGATGCCCCGATCGCAAAACGGCCGAAACGGCCTTCGGTACCCGAACCACGGCAGCCAAAGGGCCACTGATGAACCGTTTTCGGAAAACAGGCCGGCCAGATGCCGCTGGGTGGTGAACACGGCGTCGAAAAGCCGGCCGTAATGCGCCTGCCAGTGGGCGTTGAGATGGGAGTCCACGGACCACAGGGCGGTCCGGCACGGCAGGTTCTGCACCCCGCGCAGAACCACCCGGCGGCCGAGCTGCTCGGTGTGCAAAAGCAGGTCCGGGGTAAAGCCGCGCTCGTCCAAGAGGGCCGCGATGTCGTGGATGCCCGGCGGCGGATGAAGCTCCAGGACCTCGTGGCCGTGCCGGCTCAGATGCGGCCCGAAAGGACCGTCCACCAGACAGACGCGCAAGGGGCGGGAGGAGGTCATGCCCTCGCCCCGTCGGTATTGGCCGGGATGTGCCCGGACCGGAGGCCGCGCAACGTGAATTCGGACGCCATGGCCGTGAAAGAACGGCAAGGCCGTGCCCATGTCAACCCCCTCGTGTTGTCCGTGGCGCCCCCCGCGCAACACGAAACCCCGCCATCCATGGGACGGCGGGGTTTGTGAGGGTCCGGGTCGCGGGGCGTTACGCGGCCAGGAGAGTCTTCTGGGTTTCGGCGCCGGTCAGACCCGTGGCGGCGGCCGAGGACGCGGTCAGCCCGGTATAGTCGCCGTAAGCCAGGGATCCGGTCGTGCCGTCCACCGAACTGGCCAGTTCCTGGGCCAGTTCCACGGTCTCGTTCACAAGCGTGGTGCCGGTGGAGATCGTGCTGGCGATAAAACTGGTGGCCGTGCCTACCTTGTCCACGGTCCAGTTGTAGGCGGTCACGGCCTGATCGATGACGTAGCTGGCCGTCTGCACGACCTTGTCCACGGTGGAGGTGGCGGTATTGGAAACGATGGACTGGACAGTGGAAACCGTTTCCGTGACGAAACCCACCGCCGTGCTCACCGTATCCGCCACCCAGCTCGCGGCGGTGGAGATGGTGCTGGAGACGAATCCGATCACCTCGCCGACCTTGCTCACCAACGACGCGGCCTCGGCGGTCTTTTCCACAACAGCGGACACGACCTTCTTCACCTTGGAAAAAAAGGACTTGAGACTCATGTTCCTCCCTCCAGCGTTGTATGTTGCAACCAGTCTCTCCCATACTCCTGACGCATTCTCTAGCCAGGACCATGCCAATTCTTCTTTTTCAAGCAATTCGATGTGATACGGTTTTCCGAAGTCCGCTCGCCCGCCTCGATTCGTGCCGCCCGCGCCTTGAATCGAGGCGGTATGGCCGTGATGGCGTGTTGTGCACGCGATTGACCCGCCGGGAAGGAACGCCCGCAACGGCCGTCCACGACCGAACCGGTCCGCAACACCATTCACCCTTCATGAAACAATTATGAATTGCGAGCGGTTGGGGTTTTGGTTACACTACATTCGGTGTTTTTTGGCCCTGCACCGCCCATCCGGCGGACGCCCCACCACTCCAGCCGTATCGGAGACCGTATGCCCCTTCCGAGCGACCTTCCTCCAGGTCTGATCCAGAAGCTGGTGCACTTCACCACACTGGTCGGCCAGGGGGACTATTCCGGGTCCGCAACCCTGCTTGGAGAATGCAAACGCCTCTTCGAGACCACCCAGCCAAATTGCCGCACCGAATACCTGGTCCTGTTCGAGAAGCTCGAACTCATGACCTTAAGCGTGCAGCAGCGCGAAAAGCTGCTCGGCGAAGCCGTGGAGCGCCTGGACGCCTCGCACACCGAATTGAAGGTCCTGGAGCAGCGCCTGAAGCGGGAAAACACGGTCCTCAAACAGCAGTTGCGCCGCCGCTTCTCCGTGGGCAAGGTCATCGGCGCAAGCCCCAAGATGGCCAACATCCTGCGTCTGGCCCAGCGCATGGCCGACACCACGGTCAACGTGCTGATCACCGGCGAAACCGGAACGGGCAAGGAGATGGTGGCCAAGGTGATCCACTATTCCGGCCAGCGCCGGCATGGGCCGTTCATGGCCGTCAACTGCACGGCCGTGCCGGACACCCTGTTCGAAAGCGAATTCTTCGGCATCGAGAAGGGCGTGGCCACGGGCGTGGAGAAACGCCGGGGACTGATCGAAGGCTCCCGGGGGGGCACGCTTTTTCTGGACGAAATCGGGGACATGAGCATGGCCAGCCAGTCCAAGATCCTGCGCGTCCTGGAACTGGGCGAGGTCACGCCCGTGGGCGCCCGGGAGCCCGTGCCCGTGGATATCCGGCTGGTCTGCGCCACCAACCGCGACCTGGCCAAGGACATGGAGGATGGCCGCTTCCGCCGCGACCTGTACTACCGGATCAAGGTCGTGCACCTTGACCTGCCGCCGCTTCGGGAACGCCGGGACGACATCCTGCTCTTGGCGGAAAATTTCCTGACCACCTTCGCCCACAGCATGGGCCGGGGCCGCATGACCTTTTCCCGGGCCGCCCGGGACGCCCTGCGGGCATATCACTGGCCGGGCAACATCCGGGAGCTGGAAAACGAGGTGGAACGCGCCGTGGCCCTGGCCTATTCGAGCAAGATCTATCTCGACGACCTCTCTGAGGAAGTTCGCGGCCAGGACGGCACGGACGACCGCGGCCCGAGCCCCGGATCGGACCACCCACCCCGGGGGGGCCGGCTCAAACGCCTGGAGCATGACGCCATCCTGGCCTGCCTGGCCGAATGCGGCGGCAACCGCACCCGGGCGGCCAAGATGCTGGGCATCAGCCGGGAAAGCCTGCGCCGCAAGCTCAAGGGAAACGGCACGGAAGCCCGGCGGAAAGGCGACGGCGCGCCGTCGTCCCCCTCCCCCCATGCGCTGTGCGAGACCCCATGACGCCGGCTCCGGAAACGTCCATCCCTTCCCGGGCGGACCGCGCATGAACCCGCCCTCCTCCCGCGCCTTGCGCGATTTCGTGGCCATCCTGCGCCACCACGGCATCCAGACCACGATCCAGGCCCTGGCCGGCCGCTACGGCCTGTCCGGCCGTTCGCCGAGCCTCTCCACCCTGGCCCGCATGGCCCGGGACATGGGTTTCGCCGCGGCCCGCAGGAAACTCGCCCCCAGGCGGCTTCTGGAGCTTGGCGACGCCTATCCGGCCCTGGCCGCCGCCAGGGACGGCGGCACGGCCATGCTCTCCGGCGTGCGCGCGGGGCCTGCCGGCGCACGGGAACTGGTGCTCTACGACCTGGAGCGGGGCCAGGCCGGCTCGCCCTTCGTGTTCGTGCCCGAAAACGGAATCACGGACCGGTTCACCGGCGAGGTCCTGCTCCTGCGAAAAAAGGTCCCGGGCGACGGCGACGCCAAACGGTTCGACCTGGGCTGGTTTCTGCCCCAGGTGGCCCGGGAGAAACGCGTCTTTCTCGAGATCGCCTGCATCGCCTTCTTCATGCACGGCCTGGCCTTCGCCGTGCCCCTCTATTTCCAGAACGTGGTGGACAAGGTCCTGGCCCACCACATCCTGTCCACCCTGAACGTGCTGGGCGTCGGGGTCACGGCGGCCATCCTCTTCGAGGGCGCGCTGCGGTTTCTGCGCGAATACCTGCTGCGCTACGCCACCTCGCGCATCGACCTCAGGCTGGCCATGGACACCTTCGCGCACATGATCCGGCTGCCCCTGGCCTTTTTCGAACGCAGCTTCGCCGGGGTGATCATCAAGCACATGCAGCAGACCGAACAGGTGCGCGAGTTTTTGACCGGCAACCTCTTAAACGCCCTGCTCGACGCTTCGTCCCTGGTGGTGTTTCTGCCCGTACTCTTCTTCTACAGCACGCAACTCACCGTGATCGTCCTGGTCTTCGCCGTGGTCACGGCTGGAACCATCGCGCTCATGATCGGCCCCTTCCAGCGCCGCCTGACGGCCCTGTACGCGGCCGAGGGACGCCGCCAGGCCCTTTTGGTGGAAAGCATCCACGGCATGGGCACCATCAAGAGCCTGGCCCTGGAGGGCGACCGCCAGCGCCGCTGGGAGGAGGGCTCGGCCGCCGCGGTCCGGCGCAACTTCTCGGTGCGCACCATGGCCGCCGCGGGCCAATCCCTGATCAAGACCCTGGAGCGGCTTCTGACCGTGGCCGTGATCTTCTTCGGGGCGCGCGGGGTCTTCGACGGCTCGCTGACCGTGGGCGAACTCATCGCCTTCCAGATGCTCTCCCAATCCGTGACCATGCCCCTTATCCGCATCGTGGAACTCATCCACGAATACCAAAGGGTGCATCTGGCCGTGGCCATGCTGGGCGAGGTCATGAACAAAAAGCCCGAGCCCGGACTGGCCCGGGGCGGGGTCCGGCCGGAGATACAGGGCGAAATCGTGATCGAGGACGTGCGCTTCGCCTACGCCCCGGGCGATCCCCCGGCCCTTGACGGCGTGAGCCTGCGTATCGCCCCGGGCGAAGTCCTCGGCGTGGTCGGCAAAAGCGGCTCGGGCAAGACCACCCTGACCCGGCTCATCCAGGGCCTCTACCCCCTCTCCCAGGGCCGCATCCTCTTCGACGGCGTCAGTATCCGGGACATGGACATCGTGCACCTGCGTCAGAATATCGGGGTGGTACTCCAGGAGAATTTCATCTTCCACGGCCCGCTCAAAGACAACCTGGCCCTGACCCGGCCGGACGCGGTCTTCGAGGACCTGCGCCGGGCCGCGAGGCTGGCCGGGGCCGACGAATTCATCGAACGCCTGCCATCGGGCTACGACACCATCCTCGACGAAAACGGGGCCAACCTCTCCGGCGGCCAGCGGCAACGCCTGGCCATCGCCCGGGCGCTTCTCAAAGACCCCCGGATCATGATCTTCGACGAGGCCACCTCGGCCCTGGACCCGGACAGCGAGTCGCGCATCCAGGAAAACATGGAGGCCATCTCCACCGGCCGCACCACCGTCATCGTGGCCCACCGGCTGTCCACCCTGCGCCACGCCGACCGGATCATGGTCCTCGACGCCGGCAAGATCGCCGACATCGGCCCCCACGCGGAACTTCTCGGCCGGTGCGAGATTTATCGGAACCTGTGGGACAAGCAGACCCGGGGGATGAGATGAGAAAAAAGGCCTGCCTCCGGCGGCCAGGGAGGAAACCTTTTGAAAAAGGTTTCCTCCCTGGACCCTCCTTCGAAAACTTTGACGGTTTTGCGAAGCCGATTCTCCGATATTAACGAGGCGGATATGGCCAGGTCATCCCGGAAAATCTGCCGCGAGGCCATGGAGTTCCAGCCCGACACCGTGGCCGTGGACGCCGGACGCCTGCCCTGGCAGGCCCGGGCCGCGGTCTACGTGATGCTGGCGGCCCTGGTCTTCGGCGGGGCCTGGGCCTGGCTTTCCCGGGTGGACCGGGTGGTCACGGCCCGGGGAATGCTTGTGACCATGGCCCCGGCCATCGTGGTCCAGCCCCTGGAGACCTCGATCATCCGCACCCTGGCCGTGCGGCCCGGGGACGTAGTCACAAAGGGCGAACCCCTGGCCACCCTGGACCCCACCTTCGCCTCGGCCGACCTGGGCCAGCTCACGGTGCACAAACGGTTTCTCGAATCCTGGATCAGACGGCTTCTGGATGAACTGGAGGACCGGCCGTCGACGATCCCGGACGACGCGGCCGCCGATGCGGACCAGCGGGCCCAGATGGCCCTTTTCCTCAAGCGCAAGGAGGAATACCGGGCCAACGTGGAGGCCAAGGACCAGGAGATCGCCACCTTCGAGGAGATGCTCTCGGCCAACGTGCACGAACAGGAGCGCCTCAAGGGACAGTTCGCCCTGACGGCGGAAATCGAGGGCATGTACCGCAAGCTGTGGGACGAGGACAAGACCAGCCGCCTGGAGTACATCAACGCCCTGCGCGAGAAGCTGCGGGTGGAGGATCTCTATGCCTCGGCGGCCGAGAAAAACGCCCAGATACGGGAGCGTCTGGCCCAGGCCCGGGCCGAACGGCAGTCATTCATCGGCGGCTGGAGGACCCAGACGGCCACCCAGCTGGTGGAGGCCCAGCAGGAGCTGACCGAGGCCGAGCATACCCTGGCCAAGGCCGCCCGGCGCACGGAACTGGTGGAGCTTTCCGCCGTGTCCGACGCCGTGGTCAAGGACATGGCCAAGGTCTCGGAGGGCTCGGTCATCCGCGAGGCCGAGACGCTTTTCACGCTCATCCCCATCGACGAAAAGGGCGGGGAACTGGAGGCCGAGGCGGCCATCCCGGCCAAGGACATCGGACACATCAGGGTGGGCAACGCCGTGCGCATGAAGCTTGCGGCCTTTCCCTTCCAGCGCCACGGGTTTCTTTCCGGCGTGGTGCGCATGGTCAGTCCGGACGTGTTTCTCCCGGAGGGCCAGGGCGGTGGGGACACGGACGGCGGGGCCTACTACAAATGCCGCATCCGGCTGACCACGGCCACGCTTCGAGATGTGGGTCCGGATTTCCGGCTTCTGCCGGGCATGACCCTGGACGCGGAGATCCTGGTGGGCAAACGCCGGGTGGCCGAATACCTCCTGGACCCCCTGCTCACCGGCCTGCACGAAAGCCTCAGTGAACCGTAGAGCCACCCTGAACGGAACCTGGCCCTTCCCGGCAAAAAAAGGGGGGATGCGCCCATTGGTCCGCATCCCCCACGACATTTCCGGGCGTGACCGTCACGCCTGATCCATGCCCATTTCCTTCATGACCCAGGCCTTGACCTCGTCGCTTAACTCGTGGATGCCGCGCAGGCCGCCGATTTCCTTCATGTAGCGGTCCGCGATGTCCTTGGGCAGCGCCTTCTCACACAACGCCGTGCTGCCGTAGTTGTTCATCTTGTTGAGGACCACCTTGGGTTCGCCCCAGGTGTCCACCACGAAATAGATGGAATACTCCTTGCTGCTGGTCACCGGCGGCCGCAGGGTGTCCTTGAAGTTGTTGTTGCCCCATTCAAGGTACATGGTCACGGCGTCCTCGTGGATCATGTCCCAGTTGACCTCGTTGAGCCATTGCCGGCAGGTGTTCTCGTCCATAGGTTTCTCCGCGTTTGCCTCATGTGGCCGGGGGCGCGGGAAGCCCCCGGGAATGCCCCTCCGGCGCATGCGGAAGGGGTTCCGCGACAGGGTCGCCGCCTGCGTGCCGTTCCAAAGCAGGCCGCGACGAAACCACAAGGTAAGACATCTCCGGCAACGTGGCAACGCCCGGAAGGCTTTCCATATCCCCGCCCCGGCAAGACACCGCGACGCCGGAACCGTTCCGGGTTCCGGCGTCGCAAGATGGGGCGAAGCCGCTGTGGCCTTTCCTAGAAGGTATACGTGACTCCCAGGCCGCATTTCCAGGCCGGAGCGGCGGCCGCGGCGAACCGGTGGCCCCAGACGTTGCTCCGAAATCCGAACCCCTGGGCGAATCCGGTCTCCAGGGACAGGGTCAGATTCTCATAGATATCGTAGTAGTGATCGAGGTTGACGCCCACAAGCTGTTCGCCCACGGCCAGTTGCCGGCCCATGGTCATGTAGGCGCCGTTGCCGCCGGTCGCGCCCAGGGCGCGGCGGATGCCATCGGCGCTGTTCTGGCCGAAGACCATGGCGAAGGTCAGGCGGCTGGTGAGATCCTCGATGAAGGAGATGTCCTTGAGGGCTGCGGCGAAACCGATGGTCCCCGTGGGATCGGTCTCCATGGCGGCATCGGACAGGGCCTGGTCGCAGTCGAACAGAAACGAGGTGGCCGGCCCCCACTTGGGCATGACCACGGGCAGCCGCTCGCTGCCGTCGGCCAGGCTGGCGTTCTCGCCGCTGCCCATCCAGGCGTAGACCCCCGGGGTCATGAAGTCGAGGCCGGTATATTCCACGGCCGCGTCCGCGAACCAGCCCCCGCGATGGGAAAACGCGTGGGCGCTGGCCGAGGCGCCGTAGGAAAAATCGAAAAACACCTTGAACGGATCAAGGACGTCGAGTTCCACGGAGGCCCCGGCCCACCAGTACGGGGTCTGGTCGTATTCCCTGTCGGCCGGGGGCAGGTAGCTGCCGGCCGCGGCCAATCCCGCCTGCAGGTCGCCCAGGTCGGCGGCCTTGCCCACCAGCCCGACCATGCCCCAGGGGGAGACCTTGAGGCCGCCCGCGGCAATGGGCAGGTTCAGGAAATACGCGTCGAACTCGTCGGCCGCCTGGGTGGTGTCGGCGTCGAACGCGCCGTTGGTGTCCACGAGCCGGGTGAACCCGGCATTGATCGACAGCACGTCCTCCCACAGCGGCGAGGAAACGACCAGGGCCGCCGTGCTCTGGTCCCCGTCGTCGCTGGCCAGGACCAGGGAATCGTAAAACGGGGTGGACTGGGGCAGGGACACGGGCTGATACCCGGCCGTGACCAGGATGTCCGTTTCCGGCCACTTGAACTGGAGATAGGCCAGGTAGGCCTCGATGGACACCTCCGGGGCGTCGGCGGTGAAGGTGCCGTGCCCCCAGTTCTCGTCGTCCACGCGCATGCCCAGCCGGAAGGACAGGTCCTCGTCGGCCTTGAAGTCGAACCGCAGACGGAAGCGTTGCCAGACATTGTGGGTGTCCTCGGTCCGGGTGCCGTCCTCGTTCCAGCCGGTATAGTTGTGGTTGATGAAGAAGTTTCCGAAGATACGGCCGTCGCCGACGATGTCCACGTCCATGCCGGGGGCCGCGACAGCGGTCAGGGCCAGCCATGCGGTCAGGAAAAAGGACGTCCTCCACAGCGTGCGCATTCCCGGTACTCCTTTGCGATGAGGTGGCTACAGTGTCCGGGAACGCGGCCGTCACCGGCACACACAGACCATGCGCCCACGGGCCTTCCCGGCCTGGCGTGGCGGCTGCGGGCCTCGTGCGCGAAAAGCATACCGATGCAGTGCCCTTTTGTGAACGCCCCCGGCAACATGACGCCGAGGCGGACGAAATCAAAAGACACGTCGTTAATGAACATGAAACCCGATATCAATATTTATGTCGATATGCAACTCCTCCCCCGGATATCCCGGCGCCCCGGCCAGAGTACGACGTCCCTCAAAAACAGGCCCTCGCCGCCGCGCGCCGGATACGGCGGCGAAACGGCCCCGTTCGGGCGCATGGCGGAACACGACGGCCGGATTGCGGAGGGAAGATGCAACGTGCGCGGTGCGCCCATGAAAAATGCGCCCGGGCGGATTTCGAGGGAAAGGTCCGGGCCGCCCTGGCCTGGAGGCCAGGGCGGCTCTCGTGACATCGCGGCCGGCCGGCCGTTTAATGCAACAACTTGCATTTCTCCAGGTCCTTGCGGACGACGTCCAGGATGGAATCGGCCATATCCTGCTTCTTCAGCCACATGAACACCGACACCAGCCATCGGAAAAATCCGCTCTTTATCATCCTTGCGGACAGAGCCCCGGCCACGGCGGTAAGTCGCTTGATGATCGGCTGGCGCAACTCCTTCAGTTCGTCCTCGGTCATGCGGATGGTCTCCCGGGGGATGAGAGGAACCGGTGGGATCGCCTCGCCGCACAGGGGGATGATGGGCAGGATCCGGTGCTCCTCCGAATGCTTGTAGGAAAAGGTGTCGAAATCCACGGAATTGCGGAAAACGGAGTTGTTTCGGACCATCTCGAGATTTTCGGTCATGAAGGTGTTGCCGTCCTCGTCGGTCACGCCGGTTTTCCCCTCAAGCGGCAACGCGAAATGGTCCTTGAGGAACTTCTGGCAGTTGCGGCGGCCGAGCTGGAAATCGAACCGCCGGAACTTCTTTGATAAAAACCCGCCGAACCCGCCCAGGGACTCGGCGGCCATGGTCGATCCGGGCCAGGGGTTATTCCCTTTGCTCGGGCTGATCAAAAACCGGCTGTAGACGTCCTCGTCCAGGGCCAGGGCGATCTCCTGGGGCTTGAACCGGGCCTGGGCCGTAAGCGCCCCGAACATCAGCCGGGCGAAAGTCAGCACGTCCCCCGCGGCCAGGTCCTGGTCCTTCTCCTTCCCGCACCACCCCGGGTCGGGGAAGGGGTCGATCATGATCACGGCCCGGGAGACGTCGCCAAGCCCGCGCGGGTTGCAGGGATCGGACCCGGCCAGGGCCTTGCGGGCCAGATCGAAGGGCTCGTTGTTCATAAGCCCGCCGTCCACGGCCAAGAAATCCAGATCCTCCCCGCTGTCCGGGCATCCGCCCGAGGTCCAGTCCGGCGGCACGGTCCGCGACAGGAACGCGACCTGCCTGGCGTCCTCGCCAAGCGGCTCGGCGCGGCCGGGAATGTCCCATTTTCTGTCGTAGAAGGATTTCGGCTTGGACAGGGCCCGTGGGGCAAGCCCGACGGGAAAGGCCCCGGTGGCCAAGGCGGCGTCGCTGAAAACCTTCCAGTTCAGGCCGGACCGGTCCCCGGCCCGAAGAAAGAACCCGTCCCCCAGAGGGGCGGCGGGAGGGGCGTCCCCCAGGACGAACCGGACATGATCCTGGTGCAGCACGCATTCATGGCCCTTCTGGTCGGCCCCCTGGAACCGCACGGTATACGGGACCCCGCGCAGGTTGGCCACAGTGAGATACACGTCCAGGGGATCGCTCACATACCGCGGCCACGCCGCACCGGAATGTACCCCACCGCCGGAACCGAAGCCGTAGGCCGCGATGCTGTCCAGGACCGTGGAGTCCAGGATGGATTTCAAAGACGTGTTCTTCTTGAGGTCTGAGTCTGTCAGCAGATCGCGGATGTCGATCCTCTCCACCCAGCAGTGATACAGTTTGTTGTTGGCCGGAGCGGGCCGGCCATCGGCCAGCCCGGTCACCGGATCGAAACCGTCCGGAAGCGAGGCGGCCAGGACCGCCGCGGTCATGCCCCCGGCCGAGGCCCCGGACACCACCTTGAGCCGCACGGCGTGCCTGGGGATGCCCGGATCGTCCGGTCGCTCGGCCTTGGCCTTCTCCCATTCGGAAAGGGCCTGAAACAGGAAATCGATGACCCCGGCGGCGTACGCGCCGCCGGAGATGGCCCCGGCCATGGCCAGCCCGATTTCAAAGACACCGTTTTTCCGCTCGACGTTCATCGCCCGCCCCCGTTTTCCTTCTGTGCGATATCCCGGCCCGCGCTCCCCGCATGGGGAAAGCCTCATCTATACATTCATACGCCAAAGCTATATACGGCGCAATGAAAGACTACCCTCTCCACGGGCCATGATCCCGCCTGTTCCCGTCACCGACGGCAAATCGGCGGCAACGCTTCCGCCCCTAAGGCCGTGCGCCCCAGGCCGCGATGGCCTGCACGCCGCGTGCCCTTGCCGATTCCCCGGATTCGCGGTAAGGCCGCGCCGACGCCGGATGCAAAAAAACACTCCCGGCGGTTTCAGGTGGATCATGACCTTTTACGCCTTCATCGGGGCCGTCGAGCAGGGCTTCGTCTACGGACTGATGGTCCTCGGCGTGTACCTGACCTTCCGGGTCCTGGATTTCCCGGACCTCACCGTGGACGGCAGCCTGCCCCTGGGCGCCGCCGTATCCACCGTGGCCGTGTCCGCCGGGATCGATCCCTTCGCCTCCCTGCTTCTGGCCTTCGCCGCCGGTTTCGCGGCCGGCGCGGTGACCGGCGTGCTCAACACCAAGCTCGGCATATTGCACCTCCTGGCCAGCATCCTGACCATGATCGCCCTGTATTCCATCAACATCCGGATCATGGGCCGTCCCAACCTGACGCTTCTGGGCAAGCCCACGGTGCTCGATTCCCTGACGGGCCTGGGCCTTCCGGCCTACGCCGCCGGCCCCCTGCTCTACGGCGTCCTGTCCCTGGCGGCCGTGGCCGGACTGATCTGGTACCTGTCCACGGAGTTCGGACAGGCCACCCTGGCCACGGGCGACAACCCGCGGATGATCACCGCGCTCGGGGTCAACACCCACATGACCGTCATCCTGGGGGTCGGGCTGTCCAACGCGCTCACGGCCGTGTCCGGGGCGTTGGTGGCCCAGAACCAGGGCGCGGCGGACGTGAACATGGGTGTGGGGACCATCGTGGCCGGTCTGGCCTCGGTGATCATCGGGGAGACGCTTCTGGGCAGGGAGGGCGTGGCCCGGACCATCATCGCCGCGCTGGCCGGATCGGTGGCCTACCGGCTGGCCATCGCGGTGGCCCTGGACCTGCGCATCGGGGAGTTGCGCGTCTCCCCGAGCGACTTAAACCTCATCACCGCCGTGGTGGTGGTCCTGGCCCTGACCGCCCCCACCCTGCGGCGAAAGCTCGCCAGGTAGCCCATGCTGGTCCTTCGCGACGTGGCCAAGACCTTCCACAAGGGAGAGGCCGGACAGGTGGCGGCCCTCGGCGGGGTCAGCCTGACCATCGAAACGGGCGACTTCATCACCGTCATCGGGTCCAACGGCGCGGGCAAGTCCACCCTGCTCAACTGTCTGGCCGGCTGTTTTTTCCCCGACTCCGGGTCCATCGTCCTGGACGGCAGGGACATCACGGCCATGCCCGAATACGCCCGGGCCGGCTTTCTGGGCCGGGTCTTCCAGGACCCCATGCGCGGCACCTGCGCCTCCCTGACCATCGAGCAGAACCTGGCCCTGGCGGCCCTGCGCGGCAAGCCCCGGGGGCTGTCCCTGGGGGTCAAGAGCCGGGACCGGGAACGCTTCCGCCAGGCCCTGGCCCGGCTCGAGCTGGGCCTGGAGGACCGGCTGCACGCCCGGGTCCGGCTTCTGTCCGGCGGCCAGCGCCAAGCCCTGACCATGCTCATGGCCACCCTGCTCCGGCCCGAGGTGCTGCTTCTCGACGAACACACGGCCGCCCTGGACCCCAAGACCGGCTCGCACATCCTGGATCTGACCGAGCGCATCGTGGCCGAGGGGCGCCTGACCACCCTGATGGTCACCCACAACATGAACCAGGCCATCCGCTTCGGGAACCGGCTTATCATGATGCATCAGGGCATGGTCATCCTGGACGTGGCCGGGGACGAAAAGCGCAGCCTCACCGTGGAGGACCTCCTGCAGCGGTTCGTTTCCCTGCGCGAGGCCGGGGCCGGGGATGAATTCTCGGACAAGATGCTTCTGATCTGACGCGCCCGGCGCGAGGCGGAACAGACCACACGACAACCAACCCGAAAAGGAGCACGACCATGCAACGCACCCTGTCCATCATCAAACCCGACGCGGTCTCGCGCAACCTCACCGGCGCCATCCTGAAAATGATCCAGGACAGCGGGCTGCGCATCGTGGCCATGAAGATGATCCACATGTCGAGGGCCCAGGCCGAGGGGTTCTACCACGTGCACAAGGCCCGGCCGTTTTTCGCGGACCTGACGGCGTTCATGTCCTCCGGGCCGGTGGTGGTCTCCATCCTGGAGGGAGAGGACGCCATCGTGAAATACCGCACCCTGATGGGGGCCACGAATCCGGCCAACGCCGACGAGGGCACCATCCGCAAGCTCTACGCCCTGGACATCGAGAAGAACTCGGTGCACGGCTCGGACGCCCCGGAGACCGCAGCCTTCGAGACCGCGTACTTTTTTTCCGGACTGGAGATCGTAGGCTGATGGCCGCCACGCTGGGATTCATCGGCACGGGCAACATGGGCTCGGCCATCATTCGGGGGCTGGCCCCCCTGGGCGAGGTGGGTCTGGTCGGCTGCGACCTGAACGCGGGCAAGCTGGCGGAGCTTGCCGCGGCCACGGGCATGGCCGTGGCCGATAATCCAAGGGATGCGGCCGACCGGTCGGACTACGTGGTCCTGTGCGTCAAGCCGCAGCACCTGCGCGAGGTTCTGGAGTCGATCCGCCCGGCCCTGGCCGGGAAGAAATGCCTGGTGTCCATCGCCGCGGGCATCACCATGGAAAAGCTCGCGGCCTGGTCGGGCGGCGTGTGCCCGGTGGTGCGGGTCATGCCCAACACCCCGGCCCTGGTCGGGGCCGGGTCCTATGCCGTCTGCCTGGACGACCCCAGGCTCGGCGAGGACCAGAAGGCGCTCCTGACCAGGCTGTTCTCGGCCATCGGGAAGACCTTCCCCCTGCCGGAAAAGGATTTCGACGCCTTCACCGCCCTGTCCGGGAGCGGGCCGGCCTACGTCATGTACTTCATGGAGGCGCTGATCGAGGCCGGGGTGTACATGGGGCTTTCCCGGGCCGTGTCCACGGACGTGGTCATCGAACTCTTGCGCGGCTCGGTAAAGCTGGCCGACGAGAGCGACCACCATGTGAGCCTTCTTCGGGAGATGGTCACCTCTCCGGCCGGGACCACCATCGAGGCCCTTTTGCACCTGGACCGCTCGGCGGTACGCGCGGCGCTGATCGAGGCCGTGGCCATGGCCCGGGACCGCAGCATCGAGCTTGGCCGCTAGCGCCTTTCAAAAAAGAAGAATCCCCCGCCGGCCCTCACCAGCGGGGGATTCTTCCTCTTAAAAGGGTTCCTTCCGGTTCAGTTCCCCCGGACCACGTTGGCGGCTTTTGGGCCCCGTTCCCCCTGAACGATGTCGAACACGACCTTCTCGCCCTCGCGAAGCGTCCGAAAGCCTTCTCCCTGGATCGCCGAGTAATGGACGAACACGTCATCCTCGCCCTCGCGGGTGATGAACCCATAGCCCTTCTTGTCGCTGAACCACTTCACATTGCCCTCGAAATTCATACGAAATGCCCTCCTTAAAAAAATGACATGGTATATACCTATCCCTTCCCAGGGATGCGGTCAACCCATTTTTCTTATACGAATGCAATCCGCATGACCCGAACCGATACTTCCAAAGGCCGTGGCGGAAAATGCTGCAATGACTCTGCAAAACCGTCCGCATCCTTTATGCCACGGCTAACACAATAACCCCGACAATGGTCAGCAAGGCCCCGGCGAGTGACACTATTCGTAAAAGAAGATGCAAAATTTGCACATTCCATTGTCCATCCGGGCCAAGGTGCGGTTTCAGAACGGCCTGACCGAAATACACCGCCGGCCCGCCCATGCCCGCACCGCACACCCAGGCCGCCGCGGCCATGGGCCATCCGGCATTGGGACTGGACATCCGGGCCGCATCCGTCCTGACGCGGCCGAGGATGCCGCGCCCGGGGCGTCCGAGCATCCATCCGGCGGCCACGATGCAAAGGGCCGTGAGCCTGGCCGGGACAAAGGCCAGGACATCGTCGGCCCGGGCGCAGAACCATCCCAGATCCCGAAAGCTGGGGGTACGGTAGCCCCACATGGAATCCATGGTGCTTACGGCCTTGTAGGCCCACAGCAGGGCCGGACCGCCCAGGACCAGATAGAAAAGCGGGGCCGCGAACCCGTCGCACAGGTTTTCGCTGACGGTTTCGGCCAGGGTCCGACGCACGGCGTCCTCGTCCATGCCCGCCGTTTCGCGGCTGACCAGCATGGCTGCGGCCCGGCGCGCCCCGGGCAGGTCCCCGGCGCCGAGCAGGGCCATGACCGCCCGGGCCTCGCGCAACAGACACCCAAGGGCCAGGCCGGCGTAAGAAAAATACAGGGCGGCCAAGACCCCGATCACCGGCAGGCCGGCCAACAGATGAACGGCCGACGCGCAGGCCCCGGCCACGGCCACGGTGCAGAAAGCGCCGTACAGGCGGCGGGGCAGGGAAGGTCCGGGGGCCAAGGGCTCCAAAGCGGTCAGGACGCGCCCGATCAGGCGCACGGGATGGGGCCATCCGGGCGGATCGCCCAGCATGTGATCGAGGAGGACGGCCGCGGCCGGGACGAAGGGATTCATGCCCGTGTTCCTTGCGTCCCTGGAAACGGCACGACCCCGCCCGCCCCGGACGGCGTCAGCGGGCCTCTTCCTCGCCGGAGGCCAGCCCGTAGACGTATTCGCGAAGGGCCGGGACCCAGGGCCGGGGGGCGTATCCGGCCACGCCGGCGAACTTGCCGGTGTCCAGCACGGAATAGGCCGGGCGTTTGGCCTTCTGGGGATACTCGGCCGAGGCGATGGGCAGCACCTCGCAGTTGACGCCGGCCGTGGACACGGCCTCTGAGGCCAGTTCGCACCAGCTGGCCCGGCCGGAATTGACCAGATGGAAAATCCCCCGGGCTCCGGCCCCGATCAGGGCCACGGTTCCCGCAGCCAGATCCGTGGTGCAGGTGGGGGAGCCGATCTGGTCGTGGACCACCTTGAGCACCTCGCGGGTCCTGGCGAACCCCAGGATCTTCTCCACGAAATTGGTCTTTCCAGGGCCGAAAAGCCAAGCCGTGCGCAGGATCAGGTGATTCTCCAACCCCGATTCCAGGATGGCCCGTTCCCCACCCAGCTTGGTCGCGCCATAGACGCTTTGCGGGTCCACGGGATCGGTCTCCACATAGGGCGAGGTCTTTTTTCCGTTGAAGACGAAATCCGTGGAATACTGCACCAGCCCGACGCCCGCATCGAGACAGACGCGGGCCAGGATACCGGGCAAGACGCGGTTGAGCCGCGCGGCCTCGTCGGGTTCATCCTCGGCCTTGTCCACGGCGGTGTAGGCCACGGTATTGACCACGACGTCCGCCCCGAAGGAGGAAACGGCGCCGGCCACCGCCCCGCGGTCGAAAGGGTCCAGCATGGACCGGGTGGTGGGCAGGACCGCGTACCCGGCGTCGCGCAGGGCCCGGGTCAGGGGCATGCCCACAAGACCGGTCACGCCGCCAAGGACAATGACCTTGCCGATCGGGCTCATACGCGGTCTCCGTACCAGGCGTCCATGAACCGGGCATAGTTGCCGCTTTTGACATCCTCGACCCAGGCGGCGTTGTCGCGGTACCAGGACAGGGTCTCGGCGATTCCCCGGGCGAAGTCGTAGGTCGGCTCGAACCCCAGTTCCCGCCGGGCCTTTTCGAAATCCATGGCGTAGCGGCGGTCGTGCCCGGGCCGGTCCTTGACGAAACGGATCAGGCTTTCGGGCTTACCCAGGGCGGAAAGCAGGGTCCGGACCACCTCGATGTTCTGTTTTTCCGCGTTGCCGCCGAAGTTGTAGACCTCGCCGGGCCGGCCCTTGAGAAGGGCCAGTTCCACGCCCCGGCAATGGTCGAGAACATAGATCCAGTCGCGCACGTTTTTGCCGTCGCCGTAGACCGGCAGGGGCTCGTCGCTTAAGGCCCGGTCGATCATGAGCGGGATGAGCTTCTCGGGGAACTGGTAGGGGCCGTAGTTGTTGGAGCAGCGGGTGATGACCGTGTCGTAGCCGTAGGTCTCGTGGCAGGCCCGCACCAGCATGTCCGCGGCGGCCTTGGAGGCCGAATAGGGGCTGTTGGGGGCCAGGGGAGTCTGTTCGCTGAATTTGCCGTCCGGTCCCAGGGTGCCGTAGACCTCGTCCGTGGACACGTGCACGAAACGGGGCACGCCCAGGCCCCGGGCCGTCTCCAGAAGGGTCTGGGTGCCCACGATGTTGGTCCGGATGAACGGCGAGGCATCGGCGATGGACCGGTCCACATGGGTTTCGGCCGCGAAGTTGACCACCGCGTCCACCTTGTGGGTCGCGACCAGGTGGGCCACAAGCTCGGCGTTGCCGATGTCCCCTCGGGCGAAGACGTAGCGCGTCCCCCCGTATTCCCGCTCCACCCCGGCCATGTTGCCGAGGTTGCCGGCATAGGTCAGCTTGTCCAGGTTGACGATGGTCATATCCCGGTGCGCGGCCAACATGTGGATGATGAAGTTGGCCCCGATGAAACCGCATCCTCCGGTCACCAATAAGCGCATATCTCCGCCTTTTTTCAGCATTTTTTATCGATCACGCCACCCCCGGCCATCCTTCGCGCCGGGTCGCGCCACAAACCACTTGCCTGCCCCGCCTCTTTTGCTTATCTTTCCGAGTGGGCGGTTAACTCAGCGGTTAGAGTGCCATCTTCACACGGTGGAAGTCCGGGGTTCAAATCCCCGACCGCCCACCACCACCTTCGAAAAAAGGCCTCGCGCATGCGAGGCTCTTTTTTTTGCCCGGCCCGGGCGGGATGCGCGTCATGATCCGCCGTCCTTTCCGGACTCCCTGATCTCCTGGATCTTCTTGTAATACTCCACGATCTTCTTGCGCAGGGCCTCTATCTCGTCGTTGTAATGCTTTTTCAGGATGCGTATCTCGGCGCGACGCTTGGCCGAGGCCGGATCGTTTTCGGTCAGGCCGCGCATCTCGGCATCGTAGTCGTGCAAAAGCCGCTCGTCGGCGGCGATGTTCTCCTTGCACAACTCGATGGACTTGAGAAACCGGGGGATGCTGTCGTCGGGCGTAAGGGCCAGGCCCCATGAGGCCTGGAGGAAACAAATCGCCGCCACAGCGGCCGGAAAAATGCCGAGCCCGCGCATATCCGCACCCACCGGGGCCGTAGAGGCCGCCATGTCCCGCGACCGCGGGGCGGACGCCCCTCGTCCGCCCCGCCGCCGCTCGTCCGGGCTATAGCGTACAACGCCGGCCTTGACAAATGGCCCGTCGCGCGGTTTTTTCCCTGCTTCGGCAGCATACGCAGACAGTGGAGGGCCTTCGTGAAAACCTTCATGGACAAGGACGCCTTCGGCCGGTTCATCGGCATCGAGGCCGTCTTCATCGAACCGGGCCGGGCCAGGATGCGCCTTGATCCCGACGAGCGCCACAGAAACGGCCTGGGCATGGTCCACGGCGGGGCGCTTTTTACCCTGGCCGACCTGGCCCTGGCCGCCGCGGCCAACGCCGGGGAGCATTCCGCCGTGGCCGTCAACGCCGCCATGACCTTCGTCAAACCCGGGCGCCACGGCCCGCTTTTCGCCGAGGCCCGGGAGCTTTCCGCCGGCCGGACCATCGCGGCCTACGCCGTGGAGGTCACCGACAGCGACGGCGTGCTTCTGGCCTCCTTCCAGGCCACGGTCTACCGCAGGGAAAAAAGGGCGTGATCGAGATCGTCCTGTACACCCCGGAGATTCCCCAGAACACCGGCAGCATCGCCCGGCTGTGCGCGGCCACGGATACGCCGCTGCACCTCATCGAACCCCTGGGGTTCACCATCGACGACCGCCATCTCAAGCGGGCCGGCCTGGATTACTGGCCCCGGGTGAAACTCGCCGTCTGGCCGGACTTCCAGGCCTTTCTGGACGCGCGCCCCGCGCCCCCCGGGCGCCTGGTCCCGTCCACCTCGGGCAACCGGGGCCACGCAGGAACCCCCTACCACCTCTTTCCTTTCCGGGACGGAGACCTCCTGGTCTTCGGCCCCGAGAGCAAGGGTCTGCCCGAGGACATGCTGGACCGGGCCGGGCACGCGATACGCATCCCGATCACCAAAAACGTGCGCAGCCTCAACCTGGCCAACGCCGCGTCCGTCATCCTTTACGAGGCCCTGCGCCGGCTCGGCAGCCTGCCCGCATAGCCGGTCGTCCCGGCGCGTCGAGGCCGCCCCTGCGTTTCTCCGTCGCGAATTCCCTTGAGCAAGTCCGGGGGTTTCTTTACAGATTGTTTCATGAGCGACCTAGGAGGGCTTGTCCCCCTCTCCCTTTTCGAGCCCGGCTGGGTGGACCGGATGCGGGATTCCATCGCCGTCAACCAGTTTTCGCCGGAGGCGGGCATCCTGACGGCCGTCTTTTTCGGAAGCTTCGCGGTGTTTGTGGCCCTCGGCCTCCTGATGAAATCCCGGGCGGAAAAAGAGAAGCCCGGCATCCCCCTGACATGGATCACCGACCCGCCCAGGATCGCGGAAATTTTCGATGCGGCCCTGCGCCGTCGCAGCACGTTCCGGGTGTCCTTCTCCCGGGAACAGACCTCGACGGCCTTCACCGGCGCGGCCCTGGTCGATGTGGCCCTGGACGGGCTGGTCCTGGAAATGTCGCCCACGGTGCGGGCCAACAGGGCCTGGATCGGCAAACTCGTGGAATGCGACTTCAGGCTGCGGCTGGACCCCACAAAGGAGCAGTGGAGCTTCTACAACTTCATCGCCGAGATCAAGGACGTCGCCGTGCGTCCCGACGAGTTCGCCCTGGTCACCATCTCCCTGCCCTCCCGCCTGGAAATGGAGCAAAAGCGGGCCTTTCTGCGGGTACAGCCGCCGCGGCGGGATGTCCGGGAATGCGACATCTGGCCCCAGGCCCATTTCCGGACCGAGGAACGCCGCCTGGAGGACCCGTCCACCTGGGGGCCTCCGCACCTGGGCCTGACCGAGGCCACGGCCCCGGACATCGAGATTCAGGACATCTCCGGGGGCGGCATGCGCCTGCAGTTGCGCGCAGACGCCCTGCGGTCCGCGATTCCCCTGCTGGAAGCGGGCCGGCGGATATTTCTGTTCCTGCGCCTGGCCGATCCCGGCGAGCCGGAAGGGATGGTCTTTTACCTCGCCTCCCGGGTGCAGAACGTCTATTCCGGCCAGGACCAGGACGGAAGCAGGGCTTTCGGACTGCGCTTCGTGGGTTTCGGGGAACCCGACCCGGAACGTCCGGAATTTTTGGTCTGGCGGCCTCCCCAGGGGGGCGGCGTGCCGGCGGTGGACGAATGGGCCTACCGCAAGCATCTGGAAATCTACCGGTCGCGGGGTCGCTGAGGCGGGCCGGCTCCCGCCCGGCGTCCGCCATGGACGCCCCGTCAGGATCATGGTATCCGCCACAAAACGATGACAAAATTCCACGGAACCGTCATCCGGGTCCGCTAGTATGCCGTCTTTCGAATCCGTGCCGATGAATGTTGGCAGTAACATTTTGAAATAATTATATTTTCAATATGACGCCGTCGTGTTTCGGGATGCGGTGCAAGACAGGATCACGGCCGCGGGACGGCCCGTTTCATGGCCCCAGGGAGGTGCCCGTTTTGGACGACGATTCGGAAAGCAGTTTTTGGAACTCCATCACCAGACTTTTTCGGCTGCGCTGCGACGAATCCCTTGAGGAGCTCATCGCGGACGCGCGCGAGGAGGGCCGGATCATCCCGGAGGACGCCTCCATGCTGCTCAACATCCTGCGTCTGGAAAAAAAGCAGGTGGCGGACATCATGGTCCCAAGGCCGGACATCGTCTGCGCCGACCTGGAGGACGGATTCGACGAGGTCTGCCGCCTGATCGTCGAGCACGGCCATTCCCGCATCCCGGTCTACAAGGAAAACCGCGACCACATGGTCGGCGTGGTCTACGCCAAGGATCTGCTGCGGGTTCTTCTGGCCCCGGAAGGCCGGGACGCGGCTCCCGACCTCTCGACCATCCTGCGCGAACCGCTTTTCATCTCCGAGACCCTGAACCTGCGGCGCATGCTGTTGGAGTTCCGGGGACGCAAAAAGCATATCGCCGTGGCCCTGGACGAATATGGAGGCACATCGGGACTGCTCACCCTTGAGGACGTCCTGGAGGAGATCGTGGGGGAGATCGAGGACGAGCACGAGCCGCGCAAGCCCGATGAGTGGCAGGTCCTCGACGACCGCAAGGTCCTGGTTTCCGGACGATTTCCCCTGGAGGACCTCAACGAGCGTCTGGGCACGGAGATCGAATCCGAGCAGGTGGAGACCATCGGCGGGTACTTGAGCGAACTGGCCGGACGGGTGCCCCGAAAGGGCGACGCGTTCGCCATCGCGGGACGCCGTTTCACGGTCAGGGAAGGGGACAAGCGCCAGGTCCGCTGGATCCTGGTGGAAGGCCCGGAGGAAGAACCCGGCGAAACGTAGTCCCCGGATATGACGAAACGATCCCGGCAGACCGGTTCGCCCGGGCCGGAAAACACCTAGACCGGAGAAGACACGACTCACCATGCCGCTCCCCATCCTTCTCGCCGTGCTCGGGACATGGTTCGGATTCGCCAACCCCGTTCTCCAGGTTCCCGGGCTGATCCTGCTCCTTCCCGTGGCCCTCACGTGGATCGCCCTTCGCGCCCCGACACCGGGCCGGGCGGCCGCGGCCGGCATGTGGGCCGGCAGCCTGGGGGCCCTCGGCGTCTTGTATTGGACGGCCATCCCCTTGCGATTCTACGGGAATCTGCCCTGGATCCTGGCCTTGCCCACGCCGGTTCTTTTGTCCATGGTCATGGGCCTGTATGTGGCCGCCTACGCCTGGCTGCTGCAACCGGTGGCCCGCCGCCTGTCGCCCCTGGGCCTGGGGCTTTTCGCCGGGGCGTTGTGGACGATCGTCGAGTTGGCCCGGGGGACCCTTTTCTCCGGGTTCCCCTGGCTCAATCTGAGCGCGGCCCTGGCCCCCTGGCCGTTCGCCGTCCAGGGCGCGGCCGTCTTCGGGGCCTACGGGCTGGCCGGGCTCCTGGTCACCGGCGCGGCCTGGATCGTGGCCGGACGTTTTTTTTCGACCACGGCCCTGGCCGGCATCCTGGTCCTGGCCGGCCTGATGGTCTACGGCAACTTCGAACTGCGCCGCCCCCTGCCCGAGGCCAAGACCATCCGGGTGGGCGTCGTCCAGGGCAATGTGGACCAGAGCCTCAAATGGGACCCGGCCTACCAGAAGGCCACTGTGGATACCTATCTCGGATTGTCCGAGTCGGAGATCAGCCAGGCCCCTGTGGATCTTCTGGCCTGGCCCGAAACCGCCCTGCCCTTCTATTTCCAGGACGGCGAGGAGCTTGCCGGGGCCGTGATCCGGTTCGCGCGCCGCCACAACGTGCCGGTGCTCACCGGCTCCCCGGCCTACACCCGAAACGGCGAAGGCTATTCGCTCTTCAACCGGGTCTATCTGGTGACCCCGGACGGCGCGGAATTCCCCCGCTACGACAAGACCCACCTGGTTCCCTTCGGGGAATACGTGCCCTTTGCGCGCTATCTGCCGTTTCTGTCCAAGCTGGCCCACGGGGCCGGGGACTTCAGGCCCGGACCGGACGCCGCCCCCCTGCGCCATGGGGACCTTGCCCTCGGCATTCTGATCTGCTATGAGGCTATCTTTCCGGAATTGGCCCAGAAACGGGTGGAGGCCGGGGCCAACCTGCTGGTCAACGTCAGCAACGACGCCTGGTTCGGCCGTTCGGCGGCCCCCGCGCAGCATCTCGGTCTGGCCGTCTTGCGGGCCGTGGAGCAGGGCCGCTTTCTCATCCGGGCCACGAATACGGGCATTTCAGCGGTCATCGATCCCAAGGGGCGCATCCTGGCCCAAAGCGGACTCTTCACCACCCAGCGCCTGGGATACAGCGAGACGGCCCTTTTGACCGGGCAGACGCCCTTCCACCGTTTCCGCGGTCTGATCCACTGGACCTGCGGGGTGGTCGCCGCCCTCCTGGGGGCGGTGGCGATTGCGTCCGCTCCCCGGCGACGCCGCAACAAGCTCCATTAACCAATAAAAACATTTCCTTAAAAGAACCATGCTCCAATATCCGGAATTACGTACCCACGGCAAGGAACTGCTGGACAAATTCTCCGACCTGTGGAGGCGGCTTTGACATCGGTTCCGACAAGAAGCGCCTCGAAGACATCGAGCTGGAGCTCGTCAAGCCAGACGCCTGGGAAAACCCCGAACGCCTGACCCCCCTGTTGCGGGAAAAAAGCCTGATCACTTCCCGGGTGGACCGCCTGGAGTCCTTGCGCCGGGTCAAGGACGACCTGGACGAATGGCTGGAGCTGGCCCGCGAGGACGGCGGCCAGGAGGTCCTGGCGGCCCTGGCCGAGCAGATCGACCAATTCGACGACAGGCTCAAGAAGGCCGAAATGGCCGCCTTTTTCACCGGGACCGAGGACGCCTCCGACGCCATCCTGGAGATCCACCCCGGGGCCGGCGGCACCGAGGCCCAGGACTGGGCCGAGATGCTGCTGCGCATGTACCGCCGCTGGTGCGAACGGGAGCAGTTCACGGTCAAATTCCTGGATCTTCTGCCCGGCGACGAGGCCGGGGTCAAAAGCGTCACCCTGCAGATCAGCGGGTCCTATGCTTATGGGCTGTTGCGCAGCGAAAAGGGCATCCACCGCTTGATCCGCATCTCGCCCTTCGATGCCTCGGGACGCCGCCACACCTCGTTCGCCTCGGTGGACGTCTATCCCGACGCCGGCAGCGACATCGAGATCGAAATCAAGGACGAGGACCTGCGGGTGGACGTGTTCCGGGCCAGCGGCCCGGGCGGCCAGCACGTGAACAAGACCAGCTCGGCCATCCGCATCACCCACCTGCCCACAGGCATCGTGGTCCAGTGCCAGAACGAGAAATCCCAGCACAGAAACCGCGAATCCGCGCTCAAGGTCCTCAAGGCCCGGCTGTACGAGCTTGAGCTCCAAAAGCTTGAGGCCGAAAAAAAAGAGGATTACGAATCGAAAAACGCCATCGGGTTCGGCAGCCAGATCCGGACCTACACCCTGCAGCCCTACCGGCTGGTCAAGGACCACCGCACAGGCGTGGAAATGGGCGATGTCGACGCGGTCTTGGACGGGGAACTGGACAAATTCATCCGGGGCTACCTGTTGCAGCAAAGCGATGCCAGAAAGCATTGATCTCGAATCGGACGACAACCGCGACGCGATCCTGGCCGAGATCCTCGCCTTGCGCCAGGCCCTGGCCGAGCGCATGAACGCCGACCCGGACCACGGGCCGGACATGGTCATCATGCGCCCCTGTCCCGGCCTGGCCCTGGAGGACTGGAACGAGCTGGCCAGGGACCACGACCTGCGGGAGTGGCTGGCCATGCCCATGCGCGGGCATCCCCTGCCGTACCTCAAGCGCATCCAGAAGACGCTCCGGGAACTGGCCCACCTCTCCGAGCACGACCATCTGACGGGGCTCTTCAATCGGGCCGCCTTCGAGCGCACCCTGGCCGCGGAACTGGAGCGGGCCTGCCGCAACGGCACCTCCCTGTCCCTGGCCATCCTGGATCTGGACGATTTCAAGGTCATAAACGACACCCACGGCCATTTGTGCGGGGACGAGGTCCTGCGCCACGTTGGCGGGGTCCTGATCGAGGCCAAACGGACCTACGACTTCGCGGCGCGCATCGGCGGAGAGGAATTCGCCTTGCTTCTGCCCGGCCTCGGCCTGACCCGCTCCGAAATCGTGATCAGGCGGGTTCTTTCCGGCGTGGCCGGCCTGCGGATGGATTGCGGCAGGGAGCTTGGGCTGCGGGTGACGGCCTCGGCGGGAGTGGCCTGCACCAAGGGGAAGATCCCGATCAAACGGGACGATCTCTTCCTGCCCGCGGACCAGGCCCTCTACGAGGCCAAATCCCAAGGAAAGAACCGTCTGGTCAAGGCGCCGCTGGTGGATCTGACCAGACCGGCGGAGAAAACCCTGGTCGGGGCCGACGAAAAGAAGTTTCTGTTCACCGGATCGTGAGCCGCGAGGCCGCGCCGGGGCGAAAGGTCGCCGGCGGGCCCCGATCCCCTGCTGCGGACAAGGATGCGACCACCCATGAGCACCACCGAAAAAAATCCCAACGCCACCCTGTCGGTTTCCATCCTGAGCGGCAAGGGAGGCGTGGGCAAGACCAACCTCGCCCTCAACCTGGGCTTCGCCCTGTTTCGGGCCGGACACAGGCTTCTGGTCATGGATTTCGACGTGGGACTGGCCAACATCGACGTCCTGCTCGGGCTGTCGCCGGAAAAAAACCTCCAGGATCTTTTCCGCCCGGGTGTCGTAGCCGAGGACGTGGTGCTGTCCATCGAGCCCGGGGGATTCGACTTTTTGCCCGCGGCCAGCGGGGTCCCCGAGCTTTTGGAAATGGACGAGGACATGCGCGAGGCCCTGTTCGGCAAGCTCAACGACGTGTTTTCCACATACGACTACCTGTTTTTGGACCACGGCGCGGGCATAAGCCCCAACGTCCTGTCCGCGGCCTCCATGAGCCGCATGCCCATCCTGGTGGTCACGCCCGAACCCACCTCGCTCACCGACGGCTATGCGGTGATCAAGGTCCTGTCCGCCCAATACAAGGTCAAAAACTTCCACATCCTGGTCAACCAGATATCGAACACCCGGGAGGCCGAGACCACCTTCGAGCGTCTGGCCTCGGCCTGCGAGCGTTTTCTCGGACTCTCGCTGTCGTTTCTGGGTGGGGTACATACCGACCCGGCCGTGCCCGAGGCCGTGCGGCGGCAGATACCGCTGATGAAATTCGCACCCAAGTGCCAGGCGTCCCAGGACATTCTGAACGTGGCGGTAAAAATCCACCGCCATCGCCAAAAACTGGGGCACAAGCTGAAAAACGGCCCCATTCTCAAGAATATTCAGGAACGGGCCACCTGACCCTTGACGGCGAAGTCCTTTTTTCGGCAAGATATTGAAATAGATGCATGAAATCGAGGGGGCGGCTGGGGACGCATTTTCGTCTTTCGGACCGGGGCTCGCGGGAGCCAAAACCTCAAGGGAACACAACATGAACAAGAGCGAACTCATCAAAACTCTGGCCGAATCCAAGGACCTTCACGTGGACGAGGCCTCGGACATCGTCAACGCCTTCATCGAATCCATCAAGCAGGCGCTGGTCAACGAGGACCGGGTGGAGATACGGGGGTTCGGCAGCTTCAAGATCAAAAACTACAAGGGCTATACCGGCCGCAACCCCAAATCCGGCGACATGGTCACCGTGGCCCCCAAGAAATTGCCGTTCTTCCGCCCCGGCAAGGAACTCAAGGAATTCATCAACCAGTAATCGGACAGTCTTCTTGAAACATCTTCTTCTCCTTCTCGGCCTTCTCCTGTCATGGCCGGCGCTGTGCGTCGGCCATGACCTCGGCGCGCCGTCCCTGATGGTGTTTTTCACGGCCAACACCCACGGGGCGTTTTCGCCCTGCCCCACCTGAGGCGGCAAGACCGTCGGCGGCATGGCCCGGCGGGCCACGCTTCTTTCCAGGGTGACGCGGGGGATGGTCCCGGGCGGGGTGCTTCTGCAGGTGGCCGGCCCCTACGAATTTCTGGAACCCGGGGACGCCGAGGCGCCGGCGGGCTCCCTCGAGCCCATGGCCGAGGCCCTCACCCGGCTGTCTCCGGACATCCTGTGCCTGGCGCCGGAGGAATCCGCCCTGCTGTCGCGGGCGGGCGTCGTCCCCCCGGACTCGGCCGTGGTCCTGGGCCAGACCCCCGCCACCCGCATCATCAATCGGGGCGGCGTGCGCATCGGGCTGGTGTTCTTCCCGGTCCCGGACAAGCCCGGCGGGCCTCCCGGGGACAAGGCCCGTTCGGCCACGGTCCGGGCCGCCCGGGACCTGCGCGGCCAGGCCGACCTCCTCGTGGGCATAAGCCCGTGGGGCAGCATGGCCGAGGAGGCCTTCCTTACCGCCAACCCCGGGCTTTATGACGTGCTTTTGGGCGGCGGACCCGGATTCGGCACCCCGGCCGCTCCCGAACCCGTGCCCGGAACCCTGTGGGCCCGGTCCCACACCAGGGGCAAGACCATAAACCTCCTGGACATCGCCCTGCCCCTCAAAAACGACGGCGCCCCCTGGGTGCCGGAAAAGACCCATCACGCCGAGCTCCTCAATCCCGATCACACCGTGCCCGGCGACCCGGCCATCCAGGCCCTGGACCCGGCCGCGCCGTCCATGGCCGCGGCGCCCCTGAAATAGGCGGTCCGCATCGCCCCCCGGCGAGGCATCGGGCGTCCATCCGGGGCCGCCTTGCCGTTTCCTTGAAAACCGGCTAGACAATGAAACGGCCCATACTCGGCAAGGAGGAGCATCATGGAGTTTCGCGGAGCCTTTACGGCCTTGGTGACGCCTTTTTCCGGCGGCGAGATCGACGAGGAACGGTATCGCGCACTGATCGAGTGGCAGATCGAACAAAAGATTCACGGACTGGTGCCCTGCGGCACCACCGGCGAATCCGCCACCCTGTCCCACGCCGAGCATAAACGGGTCATCCGCATCTGCGTCGAGCAGGTCAAGGGCCGGGTTCCGGTCCTGGCCGGAGCCGGCTCCAACAACACCCGCGAGGCCGTGGAACTGACCCGGGAGGCCAAGGAGGCCGGGGCCGACGGGGCGCTTTTGATCACCCCGTACTACAACAAGCCCACCCAGCACGGACTGGTGGAGCACTTCGCGGCCATCGCAGCCGAGGTCTCCCTGCCATTCGTGGTCTACAACGTGCCCGGCCGGACCTCGGTGAACGTGCTGCCCGAAACCCTGGCCAAGATCAGAAAGCGGGTCCCCCAGGTGGTCGGGGTCAAGGAGGCCACGGGCAACCTGACCCAGATCTCGGACATCATCGAATACTGCGGACCGGATTTCTCCGTGCTCTCCGGCGACGATTTCACGGTCCTGCCCACGCTGGCCATCGGCGGCGTGGGGGTCATCTCCGTGGTCACCAACATCGTGCCCGGGCTCATGAGCGCCATGTGCGAGGCCTTTTTCGCCGGCGACCTGAAGATGGCCCGGGAACTGCACTACAAGATGGCCCCGCTGTGCCGGGGCATGTTCCTGGAGACCAACCCGGTTCCGGCCAAGACGGCCCTGGCCTGGATGGGCAAAATCGCCTTCGAGGCCAGACTGCCCATGGTGGAGATGCTCCCGGCCAACCAGGACAAGCTGCGGGCCATCCTGTCCGCCGCCGGGCTCATCCGGTAGCCGGCCCCAACGCAACGCGCGCCAAGGGTCCTCCCCGGAGGACCCTTTTTTTCCATCGCCATGTCCGCATCGTCCCGCTCCTCTTCCGTACCGCTGGCGGAACTCGCCCACGTCGACGTCTCCCTCGGCGGCCGCCCGGTCCTTGTCGACGTGTCCTTCCGGATTCTGCCCGGCGAGGCCTGGGCCGTGGTCGGCGCCAACGGATCGGGCAAGACCACCTTCCTGCGCCTGCTCCGCGGCGACATCCCCCCGGACCGGGACGGTCGCGGCCGACGCCTTTACGCCCTGGCCGGCCCGCCCCAGCCCTCGCCCATCGGGCTGCGCCACCGCTTCGGACTGGTCACCCGGGCGGACTGGGATTTCTGGCGCGAACAGGCCCCCGCCACCTCCGTCCTCGATGCGGTCTGCGCGGGATTTTTCGACACCCGGCTCCTGCACCAGCCCCCGACCGAAACCCAGCGCCGACGGGCCACGGAGGTCATCGATCAGGCCGGACTGTCCGGATTCGCCGACCGGCGCATGGTCGAGCTCTCCGAGGGACAGTTGCGGGCCGCCCTGGTGGCCAGGGCCCTGGCCCCCTGGCCCGCGCTTCTGGCCCTGGACGAAATCTTCGACGGCCTGGACGCGGACTCCCGGGAGCGCGTCGCCTTGGCGCTCCGGGCGGCCATGGCCTCGGGAGCGGCCCTTATGGCCACAGCCCACCGTCCCGAGGACATCCCCCCCGGCGTGACCCGGGCGGTGCTCCTTCACCAGGGCCGGATCGCGGGTCAGGGACCTCTGGCCGAACTGGATTTTTTTCAGCCCCCCGGGCCCGATACCGACCCGAGGCCCAGCCCCGGCGGCGCGCCCCGGACTTCCCTCCCCGCCTCCCCCGGGCCGGCCCCGGCTGTCCCGCCCCTTTTCGAGATCGAAAACGCCGACGTATACCTGGAGGGTCGCCGCATCCTGTCCGAGGTCTCGTGGCGGGTCGGCGAAGGGGAACGCTGGGCCGTGCTCGGCCCGAACGGCGCGGGCAAGTCCACGCTCTTGCGCCTGGTCATGGGCGAACTGCACCCGGCACAGGGCGGAAGCATCCGCCGGCCGGGCCTGGCCCTGGAGGCCGGGACCGATCTGCGGGACATCCGGACCCGCATCGGCTTTTTGTCCGCCGACCTGGAGTCGGCCTACCCGCCGCGCACCACGGCCCGCGACGTGGCGGCCAGCGCCTTTTTCGCCGGAGTGGGGCTGCACGCGGTCCCGGACACAGTTCAGTCCGAGGCGGTCGCCAGATGCCTGCGCAACCTCGGCCTCGCCGGCCTGTCCCAGCGCCCCCTGGGCTCCCTGTCCATGGGTCAGCGCCGTCTGGTCTTTCTGGCCCGGGCCGTGGTCCATTCCCCGCGGCTTCTGGTCCTCGACGAACCCTTTTCCGGCCTGGACTCGTCCGCCCGGCTCCGGGCCGCCGCCGCCGTGCGCCGGATCATCCGGGACGGCGCGGCCGTGATCCTGGTCACCCACCGCCCCTCGGACGTGGTTCCGGAGATCACCCGGATACTGCGCGTCACGGCCGGCACGGTCCGGGCGGATCCGGCCTGACCCGGCCCTCCCGGGCTTGCTTCCAACACAGCGTCAGGGCACATTCGGATCAGCCCACATCGAGCAACCCCAACGCCGCGCCCTTCCCGCCCGGAAGCGCGCGGCCAGCAGCGAGAACCCGTCATGCCGAACGCCCAGCCCACCCCCCGGACCATCCGCGTCCGGCTGCTCAACAGCCCCCTGGACTATCTGCGCCTGGCCCTGCGGGTCCTGTTCTGGTGCGCCCTGTTGTACCTCGCGGTCCTGGCCTTCGAGGACAACGGATTCACGGACAAGGGCCATGTGACATTTCTGGACGGCGATTTCGAGGAGGTCTCGGAGCTGGACATCGGGGCGGACGATCTCGTGGTGGGGCTTGTCGACCTGCACGGGGTGATCGTGAGCTTCGCGGACAGCGACGTGCTCTCGGGCGCGGAGGCCCTGGTGACCCCGGACGACGTGCGGCGCGCCCTGTCGGTCATGCGCGAGGTATCGGACCTGTCCGGGCTGGTGGTGCGCTTCGAGACCCCGGGCGGGGAGGTGACGGCCTCGGACGAGATCCGCAACATCCTGGCCACCTACAAGACCCGCGAAAACCTTCCGGTCTTTTTCTATTCCGGGTCCATCCTGGCCTCGGGCGGCTACTACGCGGCCTGCGCCGCGGACAAGGTGTTCACGGCCAAAAACGCCGAGGTGGGCAGCATCGGGGTGATCATCGAGATGCTCAACTACCAGAAGCTGGCCAAGGACACCCTGGGCCTGGACATGAAGGTCTACAAAAGCGGCGAATTCAAGGACATGGGCAACCCCTTCCGGGAGCCCACCCCGGCCGAAACGGCCCTGTTCGACCGGGACGTGCGCGAAAGCATGGACGATTTCGTGGCCGAGGTATCCAAAAGCCGGGACATCCCGGTGGAGGTGGTGCGCGACAAGTTGGGCACGGGCCAGGTCTGGAGCGGAAAGCGGGCCAGGGAACTGGGGCTGGTGGACGACCTGCTCTATCCCGAGGAACTCGCCGGCAGACTCAAGGCCGAACTCGGGGCCAAGGGCGAGGTGTTTTTTGCCGCCTACCAGCCGCCCGAAGGCCTTTTCCACTCCCTGGAAACGCATATCCAGACCGCCCTGGCCCAGGCGTTCCCCAAGCTGCCCTTCCCGGCCGCCCGCAAAGGCGGCCACACCCCGCGCCTGTACTACCTTTTGCCCTGGTAGACGGAAAAAACCCAGGGGGAAACCTTTTAAAAAAGGTTTCCCCCTGGACCCCTTTCGAAAACTTCATCGCGCTTCGCGTCCTCACCCCAGGTAGTAGTATCCCACGGTCACGGCGATGACGGCCGCGGCGCGCAGGGCCTGGTTCCAGACGATGAGCCGGGCGGCCATGGCCGGTTTGAAGATGCCCGCGTAGTAGGGAAACTGGTGGCGGAAGGCACGCATGGGCGTGGACAGCACGTTTCCCACCAGAAGGGCCATGACCACCTGTTTGACGTCCAGGTCCCCGGCTCCCAGGAGCGCGCCGGCGGCGGCCAGCCCGGCGGTGAATTCGGCGGCCATGTGGAAAACCACGATGCTCACGGCCTGGGGGGACAGCCAGGACAAAAAGCCCAGGTGTTCGGAGACGAAGGTTTCCAGGTACTTGAAAAAGCCGTGAGCGCTCAGGAAATACATGGCCACATAGATGGGGATGGTGAAAAGGGCGATGGTCCGGATGCGGCGCTTGAAGCGGGTCCAGCTTTTTTTCAAGGCCTCTTTGAGCGTGACGCGCCCATCCCCCAGGTGGCAGACCACGCAGCCGTCGGGCAGGGGCGGCAGGAGCAGGCGTCCGACGAAGAGGATGCTGACGGTGCGCAGGATGGCGGCGAAAAGGGTCAATCCCACGTAGAGGATGGCGGCCGAGCCCAGAAAGGGCGCGGTGATGAAGAACATGTTGGGCAGGTGCAGGAAGTAGGCGGGCAGGCTGTTGAAGAGGTTGGCCAGGACGAGTTCGCGGGGGGTGAGGCGCTTTTCGGCGTAGGCCTCGGCGAGCATGGTGTTGGCGGCCATGCCGGAAAAAAAACCCATGGAGAAGCTGGCGCCGACCACGTCCTTCATGTGCCCGATGCGGATGAGCGGCGCGGCCAGCCGGGCCATGAAGCGGGTCCAGTTGAGGGCTTCGATGAGGTTGGCGACGAGCAGCCCCAGGGACAGGGAGGCAAGCAGGCGCAGAAGGGGCCAGAAAAGGGAGTTCCACAGTTCGCCGATATCCATGGACAGGGCTCATATACCGGAGCCGGCCGGCGCGCCAGGAGAAATCCGCCGTTGTTCTGACGGCGGGAAAGGACGATGCGACGACCCGCCCTCCCGGCCATTTCCAGATATTTTTCGGTGGACGCGGCGGCGGGATTCGATTAGGAAGGCACGTCGGCCGGGCAAGGGAAGTCGGCCCCGCGGAGAGCCCTTGACAGCGCGAGGGCATGGGATTAGGAAGCCTGTTTCCGCGTGGGCCGTTAACTCAGACGGTAGAGTATCTGCCTTTTAAGCAGAGAGTCGCTGGTTCGATCCCAGCACGGCCCACCACCATATCGCGTCCCCATCGTCTAGTGGCCTAGGACGTCGGCCTCTCACGCCGATAACACCGGTTCAAATCCGGTTGGGGACGCCAAAGAAATTCAAGGGCTTACGGCTAACACGGCTGTAAGCCTTTTTTTGTTCCCAATGCCAGTGCCCACCTGACTTGCCAAACGGCGTTGGACCTCTGCCGCTATGGCTATTCCCCGGCCATTGCTTCCCGGGCGGAGCATTTTTCCCACCCGCGCCGCCGGCCCGCACCCCCTGGCGAATGGCCTCAAAATTGCATTTGTATCGCCAATGCACGCCTCCGGGACCAAAAGGCCCCGGAATGTCAACTCTCAGACACCACCGAGGACCAGCCCATGTCGCTGATCATCAATCATAATCTCATGGCCCTGAATGCGGCCCGGAACCTGTCCGCCAGCTACGGGGCCTTAAGCGACTCCACGCGCAAGCTCTCCTCGGGCCTGCGCATCACCACCTCCGCCGACGACGCCGCCGGCCTGGTCGTGCGTGAGCTCATGCGCGCGGACATCGCCACCCTCAACCAGGGCGTCAGAAACGCCAACGACGCCATCTCGCTGATCCAGACCGCCGACGGCGCGCTTTCGGTCATCGACGAGAAGCTCATCCGCATGAAGGAGCTGGCCGAGCAGGCCGCCACCGGCACCTACACCTCGGACCAGCGCCTGATCATCGACTCCGAATACCAGGCCATGGCCTCGGAAATCACCCGCATCGCCAACGCCACGGACTTCAACGGCATCTATCTCTTAAACGGAAACCTATCCGGAACCGTCCATGACGGATCGGGCCTAAGCAGCCTCGGCAAGCTGAAGATCCATTTCGGCACCGCCAACGACAGCGCCGAGGACTACTACTACCTCCAGATCGGCGCCTCCACGGCCTCGGCCTTCGGCGTCGGGCTGGCCGCCGGCAACAGCGTCTCCACGCAGCAACTGGCCCAGGAGGCCCTGGCCATGATCAACCAGGCCATCACCTCCAAGGACACGATACGGGCCAACCTCGGCGCGATCCAGAACCGCCTGGAGAACACCATCTCCAACCTGCAGATCCAGGCCGAGAACCTCCAGGCCGCCGAGTCCCAGATCTCCGACGTGGACGTGGCCCTGGAGATGACCGAGTTCGTGCGCCAGCAGATCCTCACCCAGGCCGCCGTGGCCATGCTCTCCCAGGCCAACTCCCTGCCCCAGATGGCCCTGCAGCTCATGGGCTAGGCGCGGCGTAGTTTCCCAAGGTGGCCCACCGCTGTGGGGAGGCAGGCAAAGTGAGAAACGGCCTGGAGCCTGAATCGGGTGGGACGAATGCGAGTCGAATGCAGGACTGGTGCGGGCTGGGACGGTCGCAGGACAACCATGACGGGACGAAAAAGCGAAATGAGAAAACTGGGCCGGAGAGGCCCTTTTTTTGCGCCCAAAGTGAGAAATTTGTGGCGGCGGATTGCCCTGAATCACGGGCAAGCCAATGACCAAAACAAGAGACGATATTGCCCCGAAAAATTCACATGGCGAGTTTTGAAGACTTGTCACAATATACAAAGAACGTATCACCTGGGCATAAAAAAAGGCGCGCCATTTAACAGCTTGCGGCGCGCCGTGATTTTTCGGCACTGCCAATCCACATACACGACTTTACCCCGCCGCACCCACCTCTTGTTTCTGGCCTGGTGGTTCCATACGTTGCTTCAATTCCTGGTTTTCCTTGCGAAGCTCGTCAAGTTGCCGGGCCATTACATCAATTTTTTCTTCGAGATGAGCGACGCGCCTTTCCATTTCCGCCAAGATGCGGTCGTTCCTGACGGCCTGATGGAAGGCGTTGATATTGCTGGCTAAAGCTGTCCGATAGATCGTGTCCGATTCCAAGACTTCGGCGGTTTTTGTCAACATATCTGACATCTTGAAATCCTCTTCCGGGCGTTGGGTGACCGTCCCTCCTCCTTCGAATGATCGTACGGGCTCTAAGTTCTGGCGCATTGAGCCTTTGCCAAAAAAAAGCCAATCAGCAGAAATTTGATAAATACTCGAAATATATTCAATCCAGCCTGAAGGGATCTGTTTCCGTTTGCGCGCTGCCGTTATGGATTGCGGCTTGATCTTGAGCGCCCTTGCGAGGTCAGAATCCTTCGAACAGCCACACGCCTCGAAGATTCTTTGTAAGCGCGCGTCGAAGGTCCGACCTTGCTCAGGCTGGTCGGAACCATGCTCGGAACCATTGAAAATGCTACTCCCTTCGCTAATATTCATATATATCGCCATGTTAAACGTTAAGGGAGATTTTTAAATCAAAATTTGTTCGGAACCAAAATTTTAGCTTGCATACATTGAAATTCTCGCTTAAAAATTGATCGTCAACTGTCACAAAGTTGACCGTTTCACCTCATTTCTAGTCGGGAAACCAGGGGCTGGCAATGGCAAAAAGTGTGCGCAAACTGGACAACGGCATGGTGCAACTTTCGTTGCCCCTGTCCAGCCTGCCCACGGCGGGGCTTCCGGCCGGGAGCCTGCGCCGCCAGGAGGCTGTCCACGAGGCGTTTCGCGCCTCCCTCGCCGCGTCCGGCCTGACCCCCGAGTATGTGGCCTCCGAGCTTTCCCGCCTGACCGGCAATTCCATCAGCGTCCACCACATCAATAACTGGACCGCCGAATCCAAGGTCGGCGAGCGGCATATCCCCGTGGACTATCTGCCGGCATTGACGGCCATCCTCCGGGACAACCGCCTTATTCAGGCGGTCATGCCGACGGGTTGGACGGCGCTTACGCCCGAGGATGCGGCGGTGTTCGAGCTTGGGAAGCTGGCGGTGGAGGAACGGCGGCGAGGCCGCGTGAAACGCGAACTGTGGGAGCGGATCAATGGTTCAGGGTCGTAGGGTCAAGGCCTGGATGGTCCGGCGGGGGCTGCGCGTGATGGATGTGGCGCAGGGGGCCGGCGTGGACAAATCCTACGTGAGCCATTTTCTGGCGGGGCGGAGACGCGGACGAGTCGTTCGCGAATACCTGATCCGGATCGGATGTCCGGCGACCTTCCTGGGCGAAAATGACCGGAAGGTTGCTTAAGTACCATCAAACTGGAAACGGATGATGAAGGAAGCGTATACGGCTCAAGAGATCGCCCGAGCGATGGGCTTAGGCGAAAGGGCGATCCGAAAGCGCGCCAACAAACATGCTTGGCCCGTGCAGTCAGCGGGACACGGTAAATCCTGGCGTACCGGCGAGTATGTATCAATCTCCCTCCCCGCAGACGTCCGCGCGGCCATCATCGCCCACGAAGCTCAAAACCTCCCGGCGGTCGCCGATACGTCCGCACCAGCACTGAGCGAGGCGCAACGCGCCAAAGCCCTGGCCAAGGCGGACTTGGTGCGGCTGTACGTCGAGGTCCTGACCAAGGCTCCGCACGGAGACAAGGCCACCGCCCGCGACGGATTCATGACCGCCTACCACGCCGGAGCCTGGCCCCGGCTGCTGGCCCTGCTCGGCCGCACCTCCTGGAAGAGCATCGAGCGCTGGAAGCTGACCAGCTCCGCCACGGGCTCCGCCCTGCGGCTGGCGGATACGCGCGGCGGCCAACGCACGGCCCCAAAACTCACGGAGCGGCACTGCCAGCTTCTGCTCAATCTTGCGCGGCATCCCAACAAGCCGTGCATCTCCGAGGTGTGCCGGATGGCCCGTGAGGCGTTTAAGGCCGCCGGGCTCCCCGATTGCCACGACGTGACCATGCGCCGGTTCCTGGAACGCTGGTCCCGGCAGAACTACGGGGAATGGATCTTCGCCCGCGAAGGCAAGAAGGCCTGGAACGACAAGTGCTGCCCGTACATCGAGCGCGACTATTCCAAGATCGCGGTGGGCGATATCCTGGTGGCCGACGGCCACGCCCTGAATTTCGAGATACTTGACCCCGAGACCGGCCAGGGACGCCGTATGGAACTGGTCTTGTGGTACGACATGGCCAGTTCCTACCCCTGCGGCTGGGAAATCCTGCCCACGGAAAACGTGCGGTCTATCGCCGCCGCCTTTCGTAGGGCCTGCATGCGGCTCGGGAGATTCCCCAAAGTCGCCTATCTGGACAACGGAAAGGCCTTCACGGCGCGCTTTTTCACGGGCATCGACCTTTCCCAGACCGGCCTTTCGGGTGTGTTCACCGAACTTGGCGTGGAACCGCTCTTCGCATGGTCTTACCACGGGCAATCCAAGACCATCGAACGCTTTTTCTCGACCTTCGGCGAACTGGAACGATGGGTTCCGTCCTATGTCGGGACCGGGATCGACAGCAAACCGCCGCGACTCATGCGGGGCGAGAAGCTGCACCGCAAGCTGTACGACGCCGCCGGCGGCCGGCCGTTGACAATTGAAGAGGCCCACACGGCCATCGCCATCTGGTTCGACGCCTACGCCGGACGCCCCCAGCGCGGACACCTGAAGGGACAGGCTCCCCGCGACGTTTTCGAGGCCGGACGCGGCCAGGGGCTGTCGGATGCGGACATGCAACGGTTGCGCCTGTGCATGCTGTCCAAGACCATCCGCACCATCGACCGCAACGGCATCGGCCTGCATGGACGGCACTACTACCACCCGTTTCTGCATCATCTGCGGCACCAGGTGTTGGTCAGATACGATGATCAGGACCGGGATTCCATCCTGGTCTACGACGAGGCCGGGAAACAGTTCATCTGCGAGGCGACGCCGCGCCAAAGCGTGCATCCGGCGGCCCGCATCCTGGGCAACGCGGAGGATCAGGCCCTCCTGACCGAGGAAATCGGCCTGAAAAAAGCCCTGGAGCGTCAGGTCACGGCCGACGCCCGCCAGTTCCTTTCGACCGTGGTGTTGCCGGAGACGCAGTCGCGGATGCGGCTGATCGAGGCCAAAAAGGCCGCCCCGGCCGCCCTGCCGCCCGCGCCGGCCCCAGACGTGAAACGCATAGAGGAGGCCAAGAGCGCCGCCAGGGCCAAGATCAAATCCACTCCGGCCTACGTGCCGCCGGCGCAACTCCCCTCCATCACCACGGAATTGGATCGCTACGACTATCTGTTCCACCTGGCCGTCCGGGACGGCGTGGCCCTACGCGACGCCGACGCCGACTGGATGACCCGCTACGAGCACACCGAGGAATACGCGGCCTGCGCGCGCGGCAGATACGAAAAACTGCGGCAGGTGTACGCGCGGCGTCGCGCCATCGCCAACGGGGGGGTGTCATGAAACCGGTTTTCGTCGAGACGTCGAATGTGAGCGCCTTTCGCCGCGCGGTGCTGTCCGTGGAGGACACCGAGCGCGGCCAGCCCGGCATTGTCGTGGCCTGGGGGCAGGCAGGCCGAGGCAAGACCTTTGCCTCACGCAACAGCCACGCCGAACGCGGCGGGGTGTACCTGTCCGCCTGGGAGGGGATGACACAGGCCGCATTCCTGGCCCGCCTGTGCTTTGAGACTACCGGTGGGCAGGCTCCCCACTCCGCGCACGCCTGCAAAATCCGCATCATCGAAACCCTGGAGAAGCGGCGCGCCCAGGGGGCGGCCGCCACCATCTACATGGATGAGGCCGACCGGTTGCATTTCGGCCGCATCGAGGACCTGCGGGACATCCACGAGGCCACGGGCGCCGCGGTCATCCTGATCGGCGAGGAGGAACTCCTGGGCCTTTTGTCGCAACGCCGCCGCATCTGGTCGCGGGTGACCCAGGAAGTGGCCTTCGCCCCGGCGGACGACGGCGACATCGCCAGTTTCGCCATGGAGGCGGCGGGCCTGGATCTGACGCCCCAGGCCACGGCCATGATCCGCACCACGTCCGACGGCGACATGCGTCTGGTGCGCAACATGGTGCAACTCTTGGAACAGGCTGCCAGGGCGCGGGAGACGAGTCTTGTCGATGACACGATGGTCGCGGCGATCCAGAAACAACGGTCCTGGAGGCGGTCATGAAGAACACCCCGGAAGCGGATCGTGTGCGTCTGGTCATTCAAGGGTTGTCCGTCGGTGGCAAGCAACCTGTGGCCTACCCGCTCATTTACGAGGCCCTGGCCTGCACTGGCGACCCCGCCAAGGCACGGGTGCGCCGACAGGTAAACGAAATGGTCAAGCGGCGAGAACTTATCCGGATCGAGGACGGCGTCTTCCGGTTCAATCCCGATACTGATGAGAAACGTCAGGGGGACTTCTATCACCGCATTTGGCGGGCAATCCGATCGGCGAAACCCGGATTTTCCTACCACGACTTGGCCAGTGTCGCATGCGTGTCCTACGATCATGTGCGTAAGTACGGCCAATGGCTGGCCAATGCTGGCTATCTGGAGCGCCACGGTATGCGCTCCCAGACGTTCCTCTTCCGGGCCACAGAGGCCGCAAAGAACCGCGTGGACACACCCTGGCCGCCGCGAAAAATCCGTGATCCGTTCGAAGCCGAAAAACGGTCCTCACTTGAGCTCGTGCGGCTGTTTTTGACCCATGACCTCTACCAGCCAGCCACCAGGAAAAAGATCGTCGCCAATTGCCGGGTCATCCTGGCCCGCTTTGAAAAGGAGGTCGCCGATGAATCCGAAGCAGTTGATTGAGGAAGCCCTGGCCGAGTTGGGCCAGGTGCCGGGCATGGGCGGTGACGTGGCCGCGATTCGCGCGGCCGCGACCCGGGCCAGGGACAGCCTGCGCCGGGCGCACTCCATCCTGGCCCCGGCGCGCACCGGACGGGTGCTGGATATGCTCCAGTGCAAGGAGAGGCAGGGATGAACGACGACAGCAACGAAACCATCAAAGCCAAGCTTTTGGCGGAATTGACGCGGCACATCGGACGCCCCCGGGCCATCGGCATGGCCGAGTTGTACGAACAGGCGGTCGGGCGGCCCTGCGGCAACCGGATCAACGGCACGCGGAGGCTGCGCAAGCTGATCACGGAACTGCGGGAAGAGGGCGTGGCCATCTGCTCCACGGCCGAGACAGACGGCGGCGGCTACTACCTGGCCTCGCCGGGCGGCAGCGAGTTCGAACGCTACTGCGCGGGCCTGCGGGCCGCCGGGCTGCGCAAGCTGGCCCTGGAGGCCAAGATTCGCAAGCGGACGCTGCCGGGCATCCTGAACGAGATCCAATTGGAGCTGCGGCCGTGACCAGGCTGGCCGGGGATTGGCCGCCGTCGCCCAGGCAGTGCGACGTGGTGTGCACGCTGTGGAACGGCAGGCGATGCACCTGGCCCGACGTGCGGTGGCTGCCCGGCAAGGATTGCGCCTGTTTCTGGGACGGCCGCAGGGACGAATTCGAACGCAACCTCAAAGAACTGAACGGGCGGAAATGATGGGCAGGCAGGCGATACTGGATCAGGGCGAGGCGCTGCTTGGCAGGTTGGCCAGGGCCGAGAGGGACCGGGACGCCGTGGCGGCGGAATACGCCAGGGCACTGGAAAGCCTCAAAGCCGTCTATTCGGAAAAACTCCAACCGCACGCCGAGGCGGTCAAGGCCCTGGGCAAGGACCTTGCCGCGTATGCCAAGGGCCACCATGAGACGCTTTTCGGCGACGCCGACCTGGTGACCCTGCCCTCGGGGGAACTGCGCTACGAGGAATCGCGGGTGGTGGTCCACGGCAAGGCGGTCACGGTCGAGGCTTTGCGGGAGCTTGGCTACCTGGACGGGATCAAGGTCGAGGAATCGGTGCATTGGGACGCCCTGGACGCCTGGCCGGATGAAAAGCTTGTGGCGGTCGGGACCAAGCGCAAGGACGTCAAGGCGTACACCTGGGAACTCAACAAACAGGAGGACAAGTCGTGACCAAGCTGGAGTTGATTACGCGGATCAAGGAGCGCCTGGCGGCGGACCAGAAGACCAAGCACGTTCATGAGGCGTCGATCATCGGTTTTGTGCTGGACGCCCTGGGCGAGGAAGGCCGGTCGATCCTGTCGGCGGGTAGCGAAATGCTCCTGCCCGGCCTGGGCATCGTCAAGGTCAAGGAGCGCGCGGCCAGGAAGGGGCGCAATCCCAGAACCGGCGAACCCGTGGCGATCCCGGCCAAACGGACGGTGAAGCTGGCGCCGGGCAAGGCCCTGCGGGAAGCGTTGAACTAACTGCGAAACCGCCCCGCGTGGGCGGTCGTCGGACGGTGGCGCGTCCGGCCTGATGAGCAGCCAGGGGGGATGGTATGGAAATGTGGATGGATATGTGGCGTGTTGATCCTCGGTATTGCGGTGTTTCTGAATTGCTTATTGAACCACGAGCCGGAATGGTCGGTTATATTGTTGCATACCCTGTGGATGAAACACCATACATCAGGAATGGTTGTTTTGACGTTGATGCATTTGAGGACGCGTCCATAGGGTTCTATTTCGAACTGACTCTCGATGGATACCGCACCGCTCACCACTCCTTGCGACAGGAGTGCAGAGATTGTGGCCATGTCCTCGTGGCGTAGAATCGAGATAGGGCGCTGCGCAGCGTGATCGATTGTGCAACTTCCCGATGGAGGGCGGCTATGTCCGATGGCGACGGTTTGACTCCGTAATGTCCCTATCTCGAATCTCGACGCGAAACCGCCCCGCGCGGGCGGTCGTCGGACGGTGGCGCGTCCGGCCTGATGAGCAGCCGAAATGAAAACCGCCGCACAAGGGCGGCGGATTGATTTCACGGGGGGATTCGAACCCCCACCCAACGACTTAGCAGGTCGCTGCTCTATCCTTTGAGCTACGTGGCCGCCGTTGTATTAAGACCGATTTCCGAGAGGTCAAGTCCCATGCGCATCTACATCGCATCATCCTGGCGGAACCAACACGCCGTCGAGATGCTGGCCGAACGGCTGACGGTTCACGACCACGACGTTGTGTCCTTTATCGCCGAAGCGCGGCGAACCGAGGGAAACACTGTCGCCGCGTCGCGCGATGTCGAAGAGTGGATCATGTCGCCGGAAGGCGAACGGCGCTTTCTGTACGACCTGGACGGGGCTTGTCGCTCCGACCTGGTCATCTACCTGGGACCATCCGGCACCGATGCCTGGGCCGAGGTCGGCGCGGCGTATGCCTGCGGCGTGCCGATCCTGGGGCTGTGGGCCAAAGGCGAAAGCGCCGGGCTCATGCGTCGCATGGTGACACTGTGGTTCACGGATTACCGCGAACTTCTCAGTTTCCTGGGGGGAGACGCCTGATGCCTCGCTCCATCATCGAGACTTCCGCCGTCCCGGGCCGGGCCGCCATTCGCGATGCGGCGCGTGGCAGGCTGGTGGGATTTTTCCTGGCCGATCCGGACCGTCCGGATCGCGGCCGAGCGCATCGCGATGATCTGCGTCGAGCGCCTCAACGAGATCGCGGTCGGGACCGCGAAACAGGGAGGATGATCATGCCCTGTCAACCCTACGTGATGTCCGAACGCCACAAGGGTCGCATCGTACTGACGGTCAAGTATTCGCGCGGTGGCGTCGGCCGCAAGATTTGCGCCGACGGCAGCCTGGGCGGCCAGGAAGTGTGCCTGATGCCTGGCGATATCATCGCGGAACGGCCGCTGTTGCCGGGATGCGAAGAGCATGGGGGAGATGGCCGTGGATAAACCGACTCCCAAGGAAGGCTGGGGACAAATTATGAACGCCCGAAAGGCGCACTATTTCCGAGATGGGGTGTCGCTGTGCGGAAAATGGATGGCCTACCCGGGCCGCCTCGACGACAACGACGGACATCCTGACAACTGCGTCGCGTGCCGGCGACTGCGGGCCAAAGAGAAAAGCCATGCCTGACCGATGGATGCCGATCCCCGTCCTGGACATGTACGAGATCAATCCGCGCGGCAGCATCCGAAAACGCGACAACCGACAGTACCTGTCCAAGCACGGTCCGCGGCTCCAGGCCGTCATGTTGGTTGTCGCCGGGAAACGGCGATGCCTGGACGTGGAGACGCTCGTGGCGTTGGCGTTCGCGCATGCCCAGGCCACGGAAAACGAACCCGCCGCCGTCCCTCCCGCCGCATCCGTCGAACCCCACGGTCCCAAGCGGAAGGCGCAGCCCACGGATCACAGCAAGCCGAAACCGCTGAAAAAGTCTCCGGAACGGCGGTGCGTGGTCTGCGGCGCGCTCCTGCCGCCGGGCTACTGGCGGCGCTGCCCGGAGCACGCCTTTTCGGACAACGCGTATTCCGGAGAGGAGTACGGGGGCGTCGCCCTCTAAGGAGGACCACATGCAGGCACGCAATTTCGTGAGTTGCGCGGCCATCTACAACATGCAGACCCGCGTCCTGTTCGGCACGCTGCTGCCGGCCGCCGGGCTCTCCTACGAACACGACAAGGACACGGTCCTGGATCTGTTCGAACGGATCACGCGCCGCCGGGCCTCCTGGTCACGTCTCAGCCTGGGTGAACGCAACCAGGTGCTCGAGGCCCTGGCCGCCAAGCTGCCCGAACATGTGGCCGTGGACATCCCGCTTTTGCCCAAACGGCTGCGCGCCTGGTGCAAGGGCGATCCGGCAAACGGCTACGAGCGCCTGGACATCCCGGCCGGGCCGTTGGCCCGGCAAAAGCGGTACGTGGTCACGCTGTGGTGCCTGCTCGGCTACGAGCCCAAGCGCCTCGATGCCCGGGTGTCCAAGCAGTTCGGCGTGGAAAAATTCGTGTGGCTGTCCGACCCGGCCGCCCTGGCCACCCTGGCCCGGGATCTGTGGTCCCGCTGCAAGCGGGCAGGCATCGACCCGGAGCCAGCGTGACCCGTGCCGCCACTTTCCGAAGACGAACGGGCCGCCTTGCGGGCGGCCATCCTGGAGCGGCACAAAACCGTCTACGCCTTCTGCAAGGCCTGCCGGGTCACGAAAAGCGTCGTGGTGCAGCTTTTGCGCGGCACCTATCCCGGCGACACGGCCCGGCAGACGGCGCGCGTCAAGGCGGCCCTGGAGGCTGGCCCGGCCGGGGCTGGCGGCCCTGCCGTGTCGCGGGAGCGGCTTATCGAGGCCCTGGGGCGCGAGGCCTGCGCCAAATGCCGGGCCACGGACCGGCGGCGCTGCCGGTTCTGCCGCCAGTTGTGGGAACGGCAGGCCGACGCGGTGCTGGGGCTTTTTTCTCATGTTGCCTGAGAAAGGAGTTGTCCGAAAACCATGGGTGAGAAACGTCGGAAATCGCATGCCGTTTTGCTCCGGATTCGGGGCAAAACGGTGAAAATCGAATTGTTCCCTGCCGAGGAATGGACCGGGACCGAGGCGGGATTGTGGCGGGCGCGCATCGACGGGCGGTGGCATGTCCCGGCCGGAGGCGACCGTCACGAATTCCTGGCCCGGGATGGCGTGGCCGCGCTCCTGGCCGGGCTGCTTTTCGGGGAGACGTCGGCGGAAGGCTGTCCCGAGGAGGCCTGGGAGACGGCCGGGCGCGAGGCCCGGCGGGTGCGCGCACCGCTTCGCTACGACGGCGACGTGGTCACGGCCACGCAGATCGCCGCCGTCCTGGCGCCGCCGATCCAGGCCATAGACGGCCGGTTCTGGCTGCCGGTCATGGGCTACGACGGGCGCGGATATGTGCTTGTGGAGGATTGCGAGGTGTTGTGACCGGCCGCGCGGCCGGTGGGGGGGTATCATGAGTGCGATCGAGGATGTGACCAGGCTTTTGGGGACGGGGTACGTGCCGTACCACGGCGAGGTGGATGGATCGGTGTATGAGCGGCTGAAATGCCCGCGTCCCAAACGGGCCAAGTGGTTCACGCGCGAGGCGAAAAAGATTTGCCTGGGTTGTTCCCGGGGCTGCGTGGTAGCCGACGCGGTGGGGTTTGAATTGACCCTGCCGGTGTCGGGCCGGGCCAAGCGGCTGTGCTTCGCCGAACTGCCCGCGGTGAGCGCCCGCGACCTGCTGGAGAAAAAGTTATTTTTGACCGTGCCCGAGACCGAATTCGTCCTGAACGTCAGCACCCGCACCGTTTACAACCTGCTGGAGGAGGGGCGGCTGACGCGCCATCCCGACCCGCCCACCCGGATCACGTCGGCCAGCGTGCGGCAGGAGGCGGAGCGGCGGGATTTGTAGAACTTGAACAAAAACGTGGTCGTTGATATATATCCATTGTGCGATACGCAATAATTCCACTTATCTTCACTCTATGGGCCGGACCTGTGGAAGCCCGGCAGCCTGGGCCGGATCTCGATGCTGTCGTGGTTCGGGTGGTGGATGGAGATACTATTAAAGTCAAGCTGTTGGGTACAATGCCGAACCTGTTTCGGCTCCAGAACATCCGCCTGCGCCACTGCGATACCCCGGAGATGCGGGATGTGCGGCCAGAAATCGCAGCCAAGGCAAAAGAGGCCACGGCTTTCGTCGAAGCGCGGATCGAGTGCGGCATGCGCCTGACGCTGACGGATGTCGGTCGCTACATGTACGGCGCGGGTTTGTTGGCCAATATCGAGGTCGGAGGGGAGGACTTGTGCCGATCGCTGCTTGAGGCTGGACTAGCCGTGCCGTACGAAGGTGGTAGGAAAACCTGGTAGATCGGAAACATCCAGAATTCGGAGGGAATGGTGAAAAAGCTTGTCGCAATTTCGGTTTTGGCGATGCTCCTGTACGGTCCACAAGCCTTCTGCCAAGAGCTTTACAAAAAGCTTGACGGTACATGGGCTAGCGATATTTTTTCCGTCCAGATCGACACCGCCGCGGGCGTCTACGCTGGCGTCGCCATGGGGCAACCTTTCGAACGCAAGATGACGTTTGTAAAGGAAATGGCCAACGTCGTCATCTTCAAGGCCGATGACAACCAGATCGTGGCGCAGTTCCAGGGAGATGGCAACCTGATGTTGACGAAAGACGGTGGTATTCCCATGCTGGTAAAGCGGATGTCGAAGTAATCAACCTGGGGCACCCCTCGCCCAACCTCGACCGGCCCGCCTCCAAAAAGGCGGGCCGGTTTTGCCTTTCTTTCCGCGCACGCCCACGCACCCCCCGCTCACTGCCTCGCCCGCGTCCGTACTACCTGTGCGGCACGCGCCACCGGTCACCCCACTGGCTGACGTCCCTGCCTTCGGCGGCCGTGCCTCCACGCGGCCGCCGGGCGGGGGCGGACCGGGGCAAACCCGCACCCCCGGCGAGGCCGCCATGAAACGACTTTCCCCATCCCTTCCCGCCGTTGTCCTGTTCATTGTCCTGACCCTGTCCTCCTGCGCCATGCTCTCTCCCGGCGCCGACGGCGGTCTGACCGCCGACCAGGCCCGGGCCGGGCTTGTCTGGCTCGATGCCACGCTGGCCAAGTTCGAAACCACTGTGGCCGCGGCCAAGGCCATCGCGCCGGAAAAGGCCGACGCCATCGACGCGGCCGTGGGCGACAACCTCACGGCGTTGCGCGCGGGCCTGGTCGCCATCAGGGAGCAGGTCGCGGCCGGACAGGCCGGCGCGGCCGACGCCGTGTGGCGGGCCGTGCGGCCGATTGTGGGCCGGGTGGCCCTGAAGCTCCTTCCGTACGGCATCGACGCGGTGACCGGAGGTTAGGATGCGGCGCGGACACATACTTCTTTCCTGGGGCTGCATGGTGTTCGGAGTGGCGGCGATCTACCGGCGAGACATGGTGGACGCCTGCTTTTGGGCCATCACCGGCTACGGCAACGCCATCCTGGCCAAACTGTAGGGAGGGGCCATGTCTGACGAGTTTGCACGGTTCGTGGGGATGTTGAACGATGTTTTGAATACGACGCGATCGCCCGCGCCAGCCTCCCCGGCGGAGGCGCCGACGTCGGCCGCGGGCCAGGACGAACTGATCATGACGATGGCCGCCAGCTACCAACTGCCGGTGGTCCTGGTGCGGGCCGTGGTGGTTCACGAGTCGGTCGGAGGCCTCCCGCACGCCATCCGGTTCGAGCCGGACTTTTACGACCGTTATCTTAAAGGCAAGCCCCTGAACTACCGTCCGGAACACTGCTCCTGGGAGACCGAGCGCATCGGCCGGGCCACCAGTTGGGGGTTGATGCAGATCATGGGTGAAACCGCCAGGGTCATCGGATTTCGTGGCTGGTTCCCCGAACTCTGCCTCCCGGCCGTCGGGTTGGAATGGGGGTGCCGGTATCTGCGGCGGCTGGCGGACAAATACCTGGCCGAGGGCGGCTGGCCCACGGTCATGCGGGCTTACAACGGCGGCCCGGGGAACAGGGGCAATCTCGACAGCCCGTACCCCGACAAAATTCTGGCCCTGATCCCGGGCAACGTCTGGCCGGAATAGGAGGAACGATCCATGTCCGAGCAATCGGCATCGTTGCACCCGCAGGTAGTCACGGCCCTGGCCGAGTTAGCGCGGGCGCTGTCCCGGGCCAAGGAACACCCCGAGGCGGGACAGGCCGAGGCGGAACAGGCCGTATCCGAGACCACGCCGGCGCAGGCCGATCCGGAGCCGGCAGCATCGCCCCGGTTTTCGCTCGAAGCGTCGGCGGTCCAAACCGACGCCGGTCCCGCGCTCATGCCTCCGGAGGGCGTCCCTGGCGCGATCCCGGCCAGGCCCACCGGACGGATACGGTCCCGCAAGTTGTGGACCATGGTGGGAACGGTCGCCACGCTCGTGGTGAACAACGCGGCGGGACTCGAACTGTCCCCCCTGGCCCAGGGCCTGATTGCCGGCGTGGCCGGCCTCTACATCATCGTCCAGGCGGCGGTGGACAGTGTGAGGATCAAGAAATGAGCGCCATTCGCTACCCCGAATCCCTCGGGGACATCACCTACGCCGCCCTGAGGCCTTCGCTCGACGTGTTCGTGGTCACATGGATCGGGGACTCCCCGTTGTCCCGGGCCATCCGGCGTTTCGCGCCGGGCGGGTCGCATACCAGCATCGGCTTGAACCTGTACGGATCGATATTTCTGGCCGAGGCCATGGTTGACGGGTTCGTCCCGGCCCGGGCCTCGGAGCGGTTCCACGGCTACAACGGCGAAATATTGATCCATCCCCTGGATTTGACGCCGGAGAAATCCGAAACGGCCAAGCGGTTGACCCTGAACATGCTGGTTTCCCGCCCCCGGTACGGATTCTGGACGCTGCTGGCCCTGGCCTGGCGCAAGGTGCGCATGACCATGCGCCGTCCGGTGTGTTCCCAGGCGGGAACCTACATCCTGGTCGAAACGGGCGTCATCGAGCCGCAGTTCGAGGTGCTTTCGCCGGGCCGCCTGCGCGCCCTGCTGCCCCGGCCCTGGCGCCTGGCCCCGTATTCCAAGGAAGGCGAGTGATGGATCAGGCCACGATTGCGGTGATCATCAAGACCCTGGCCAGCGTGGACGCCACGGTGGTCCTGTATCTGGTCCTGGGATTCGGTCTGACCCCTTTTGGTCTGGTGTGCCTGGTGATCTGCTTCTGGTGGCTCAACGAGCGCAAGCGTTCCGAGAACGAACGCAAGCGCCAGGAGGCCCTGACCCAATACCGCGAGGACATGAACGCGGTGCTCAAGGCCTACGGCGACGACCTCAAGGCTGTGACCGCGTTCTACCGGGACAACGTGAAGTTGGTCGAGAGCTACCAGAAAATTTCGGATTCGCTTCAGGACACTGTGGTGCTCAATACCACGGTCATGCAGCGGCTCACGGACGCGGTATGCACCAACCAGTATTGCCCGGCCGCGCGCCCGACCAAAACCGAATCTCCCATGAAAGCCACGCTGTAGCCGGAGGGAACCGTGTCGGAAATGTTGAAATTCAAGGGCCGCCGCCGGGAGCTTGAGCTTGCGGCCGAGGCGCAGCGCCTGCGCATCCGTGGCCTGGTGCGGTCCCTGCGTGACGCCCTGGACCCCACAATCCCCCCGGAGGACCTGCCCGGGGAGCTGATCGCCTCCCAGGCCGTGGATTTGGCCGCCGCTCACGTCGAATTGCGGGGCCAGTTGGCCCGGATCGCCGAGATCGACCGCATCCTCGGAGGCTGATCCGTGGGCCGCGAATACCCCATGGAGACCGTGGAGCGGGCCGAAGAGCTGTACTGCGTGGACGGCCTGACCTTTGACGACACGGCCGCCCGGGCGGGCGTGGCCGTGTCCACGGTCAAGCGCTGGGCCGAGCGGTACGGCTGGCAGGCCAAGCGCGAGGAGATACGCCAGGCCCTGTCCGCCATCCGCACGGACACCATCCGACTGCGTGCCAAGCTTATCAAGAATTGCCTGGGCTCCCTCCAGGCCATGGACGCCTTCGCGGTGGCCAAGATGGAAGAGGTGGCGCTCAAGGCCATGGAGTTGGCGGACAAACGCGCCGAGTCCACACCGCCCGCCAGTCCCCCTTTGCGCGAGATCACGAGCGAGGCCGACGCCGTGGCCGCCCTGGAAGAGGCGGTCGGGATGCGACTGTCCGCCCTGCTGGCCAGCCCGGACCAGGTGACGTTTGCGGCGCTGAAGGAAATCAAGACGGTGCTCGATCTGCTGAAAGACATGCGGGCCACCGCCGGCGCGGCCGCCAAGGACGGGGCATCGACCCCGGAGCGCGGCCTGACCGCCGCCACGGCGGAACGCATCCGCGAACTGCTCGGGGGACAGACATGAGCGGTTTGTTGATGCCCTATCAAATTCGCTGGAACCGGGACAAAAATCCGGTCAAATTCAGCGAAAAGTCACGTCGTGTCGGCCTTTCCTTCGGCGACGCGGCCGAATCCGCCACCCTGGCCGGTCTCAAAAAGAGCGCCGGGGGTATGGACACCCATTACATCTCCTACAACAAGGAGATGACCGAAACCTACGTCAAGGACGTTGGCTTCTGGGCCAGGGTACTCAATCTGGCGGCCTCCGATTACGAGGAGGTCGTTCTGGAGGACGAAAAGGACGTTTTGGCCTACCGTGTCCGGTTCGCCTCGGGGAACCAGGTCATCGCCTTGTCTTCCAAGCCCAAGAACCTGCGCTCCAAACAGGGCCGCGTCGTCGTCGACGAGGCGGCCTTTTGCGAGGATCTGGAGGAATTGCTCAAGGCGGCGATCGCCTTGACCATGTGGGGCGGGTCTGTGGAAGTCATCTCCACGCACAACGGTGAAACGAACCCCTTCAACAACTACATCTTGGACATCCGCGCCGGCAGGTTGCCCTACAGCCTGCACCGCATCACGTTGGACGACGCCCTGGACGAGGGCCTGTACCGCCGCATCTGCCAGGTCCGCGGGCTCACATGGTCGCCCGAGGCCGAGGCCAGGTGGCGGCAGGATCTGATCGACTTTTACGGCGACGGCGCGGCCGAGGAGCTCTTTTGCATCCCCTCCCAGGGCTCGGGTACGTACCTCACCCGCCAGCTTATCGAATCCTGCATGTCTGCAAACATCCCTGTGCTGCGGTGGGCTCCCCCGGCCGCGAATTTCGTGGACTGGCCTGAGGACCGGCGACATCGCGAGATGCGGGACTGGCTGGATGCCGAGATGGGGCCGATCCTGGCCACGTTGCCCAAGGATGCCCGGTCGTACCTGGGAGAGGACTTCGGCCGCACGGGTGACCTGTCCGTGGACTGGCCGGTGCTCGAATTGCAGAACCTGGTCCTGGCCACGCCGTTCGTGTTGGAACTGCGAAATTGTCCCTTCCACCAGCAGGAGCAGGCGCTTTTCTACCTCTGTGACCGGCTGCCGCGCTTTTCCGGGGCCGCGCTCGATGCGCGCGGCAACGGCCAGTATCTGGCCGAGGTCGCCCGGCAACACTACGGGCCGGAGATCGTCCAGGAAGTCATGCTGTCCGAGGGTTGGTATCGGGAGCACATGCCCAAACTCAAGGCGGCCTTCGAGGACAAAACCATCCTCATTCCGAAAGATGCTCTCATTTTGGATGATCTGCGCGCCTTCAAGGTCGTCAGGGGCGTGGCCAGGATTCCCGACGCGCGCACCGGAGCCAAAGGCGAGGTGCGCCACGGCGATGCCGGCGTGGCCGCCGCCCTGGCCGTGTTCGCGGCCAGGGCCGGCGAGGCCGAGCCGTTTCAGGTCGTTACGGCCGCGTCGTATCGGACGAAAACACTTTTTCGGGGGTGGTGATGGTCAACGGGTTGTGGGTCAGTGACCGGGAATTCCTGGAGTTCGGCGCGGGCGATGCGTCCGCGAATCTGCTTGGCGAACTGGCCGTGCGCGACTCCTGGACCAGCTTTTTGGGCATACTGCCGGACCCGGACCCGGTATTGCGCAAATCCGGAGAGGACGTGCGGGTCCTGGCCGACCTGTCGGCCGATTGGAAGGTGGCGTCCTCGATCCAGGGCCGCAAGATCAAGACCCTCAACAAACGGGACTACCGCTTCGTTCCCGGCCACGCCCAGGACGCCGAGGCCACGCCCGAGGCCAAACGCCTGTGCGACGAGTTGGTGGCCGACCTGGAGCGGGTCAACCTGTACAACGTGTTTTCCGGGGTGCTCGATGCCCCGTACTACGGTTACACCCCCCTCGAGATCCTCTGGCGACCGGACGGGTCTGGCAGCCTACGTCTTCGTGACCTGGTCGCCAAACCCTGGTCCTGGTTCTGCTTCGACGGGCAAAACCGTTTGTGCTGGCGCGGCGAGACCGGGGTGACGGCCACGCCGGTGCATCCGTACAAGGTTACCCTGGTTCAGCACTTCCCGACGTTCGACAATCCCTACGGCCTGCGCATTTTGAGCCGGTGCCTGTGGCCGGTGGCCTTCAAACGCGCGGGGACCGAATTCCTGATGCGATTCGCCGAAAAGTTCGGCCAACCCTGGATCGTGGGCGAGGCGCGCAGCGGCGCCCAGCCAGCCGAGAAGCAGGAGATGGCCCGAGCCCTGTCCGGCATGGTCCACGACGCCGTGGCCGTGGTCTCGGGCGGCTCCAAGGTGACCGTCCACGAAACCACCGGCAAGGCCGGAGACCTGCACCCGGCCGTCATCGCCCTGTTCGACGCGGCCATCGCCCAGCTTGTCCAGGGGCAGACCCTGACCCAGGAGGTCGGCAAGCACGGAAGTTACGCCGCCTCCAACACCCACTACGAGGTGCTGGGGGACTACGCCGCCGCCGACCAGACGCTCGTCGAGACGGCCCTGACCGACCTGGCCTGGGCGTACGGCCAGGTCCGCGCTCCGGGCGTGCTGACGCCGATTTTTGAATTCGTGACGCCCGAGGACCGGGCGGCCCAGGCCGAGGAGGCCACTGCTCTCCACGGCGTCGGGGTGCGGTTCAAACCCGTCTATTTCGAGAGGCGATTCGGGTTGGCGCAAGATGAATTCGACCTGGCCGAAGGCAGTCAGGACGAAACCGGTGTCGCCCCGACTTTTGCCGCGCCGTCGGCCCCGGCCTCGCCGCATACGGCCGCCCAGCACGCCGTCGAGAGTCTGATTGCCAGGACCCTGCCGACGGGCACGGCGGCTCTAAAATCGATGGTCGCCGAGATCATGAAACTGGTGGCGGCGGCCGAGACGCCTGAGGACCTGGAACTGCTTCTGGCCGAGGCCTGTCCGGATATGGGGGGCGACCTGGAGACGATCCTTGCGGCCGGGCTTTTGGCCGCCGACCTGACCGGCCGCTACGCCGTCGGCAAGAGGCCGGACGGTGCGTAAGCCGCTGGTCGAGGCCACACCGCTACCGCCCCGGGAGGCCAGGGCATTCTGGGCCGACAAGGTGCCGATGGGCAAGCCGGAGTGGGAGGCTCTGACGGAGGAACAAAAGGCCCGGGCGTTTTGCATCGCCGGCCTGGCCAGGGGCGATCTGCTCGACGCGGTCCGGGCCTCCCTGGGGGATGCCCTGGCTCAGGGTCAGACGTTCGCCCGGTGGAAACAGGACGCGGCCGTCCAGAGTCTGGCCGGGTTGGGTTTCTCGGATGTGCGCCTGCAAACCATCTTTCGGACCAACCTGCAATCCGCCTATCAGGCCGGCCGGTACGCCCAAATGAAGCGCGTGGCCGAGGATCGGCCGTACTGGCGCTACACGGCAGTGGGCGACGCCCGCACCAGGCCAACCCACCGGGGCATGCACGGGCTGATTTTCCCGGTGGACCATCCGTTTTGGGACACCTACTACCCGCCCAACGGCTACCGCTGCCGCTGCTCGGTGCAATCCCTTTCCGCCGATCAGGTCAAGGCCCGGGGCTACGAAGTGCAGACCGAGATCCCGGAGATGGTCCGGTACAAGGACCCGACCACGGGGTTCGAGACCGAGACGCCGCTCCATCCGGACCGGGGCTTTGCCGGTAACGTGGGGCGCGATTGGTTCGCGGGCTTGGCGCCCGAGGAACTGGACGCGGTCATCCGGCCGCTGGCCACCCGGGCCGTGTGCCGTGACGGCGGCGCCCCGGCCTTTGCCGCGACGGGCGAGGCCTGTCGGCCGGCCCTGGCCACCCTCGATCCCAGGCACATCCTGCCCGTGGCCGAGGGGGACCTGCTCAAGGGGGGGCTGGCGCCCGAGGCATACGTCAAGGCGTTTTTGGCCGAGTTCGGCCTGAAGGGCCTGGAGGGGCACAAGTTGATCAAGCTGCCCGGAGCCAATCTCCCCCTGGTTGTCAGCAAGTTTTTTTTCGTGGAGAAGGCCACCGGCGCCTGGAAAACCACATGGACGGACAAGGGGCCGGTGGCAAGGCTTTTGGCCCGCACTATCCTGTCGCCGTACGAAATCTGGCAGGACGAACTGGAGATCGACGGAAAGCGCCGGCAGACCATGCGGTTGATTCGTCTGTTCCGTGGGACGGACGCGAAGGAAATAGGCGGATACTGCGCGTTCCATCTGATCCGGGCGCGGGCATGGACGGCGGCCACGGCCTTCGCCCCGAAGTCCCGGCGCAGCCGGGAGGCCATGCTCAAATATCTGGAAGGGTGCCGTGCGGGCGTACTGCTTTACCGGGAGCCGTGAGGCGCTCGATTTAGCCGGGTCATCGAGCGGCTGTCCCGTCCCCTGATCCCTCCCCGGCGGGACGGCCGGGACATCCATGCCCTCGCGGCTGCGTCTTTTATATATAGGTCCCGGCCCTCCCGGGTCAAGCATCGCGCCGGACCGTTTCAGACCCACCTCCCACTCCATCCCCCCTCCCGGGGGTCCGGTCCTCCCGCGTATCGGCGCGTGAATTTTTAGACCTATTTAGACCTAGGTCTAAACCCGGTCTAGACCTACGTCTGGGGCGTGTGGCGTGGTTCGGTTCGTCCCACCCTTCCCCGCGCCGCAAACGGCCGCATTTGCGCGCACGGCCGCGCACCCCCGCCTCACGTCTGTTTTTCGCCACGGATTAGGGTTCGGCGCATGAACTGGAATGAAATTGCCCGTGCCGGCACCTGGACCGCCATGTCCGGCCAGTCCGTAACCCTGACTGAAGCGGACCTCGACCGGGTTGTGGCCGGATTCCGTCCCGACGATCCCGACGGCGCGCCGTTGGTGTTCGGGCATCCGGCCGTCGATGCCCCGGCCTACGGATGGGTCGCCGGCCTGCGCCGCTCCGGGGATCGACTGCTGGCGCAATTCCGCGACGTACCCGAAGCCGTGCGTGAGTTGGTGGCCGCCGGCCGCTACCGCAACGTCTCGATCAAACTCACCCCAGGCAAGGACAGGCTGGTGCATGTGGGGCTGCTGGGGGCCGTGCCTCCGGCCATTCCGGGGCTGGCGCCGGTCAGATTCGCGGCCGGTGACGGCCTGGTCATCGAATTTTCAGGAGGGACAATGAACGAAATCGAGCAGCTCAAGGCCGAGATCGCCCGGCTCAGGGCCGAGGCGGCCGGCGGGGCCGACAAGGCCCGCATCAAGGAGTTGGAGGACGAGCTGGCCAGGGTCAAGGCCGAACTGGCCCAGGCCAAAGGCAAGGCGGAGGAAACCGAAAAGGCCTTTGCCGCGTTCCGTGCGGCCGAGGCCGACAAGGCCCGGGAAGCGCGCTTCGACGCCCTGGTCAAGGCGGACAAGGCGTTGCCCGGCGAAAAGGCGTCGGTCCTGGCCTTTGCCAAGACCTTGAGTACGGCGACCGGCGACATCGAGTTCTCCGCGCCCGACGGGCAGGCCGCCAAGGTGTCCCAGGAAGAGGCCTACTGGCGCGGCCTGGAGGCCCGGCAGCCGCGGGGGCTGCTTCATGAATTCGCCGCGCCGGCCGAAAGCGGCAAGTCCGGCGGCGCAATTCCCGCCGGTCTGGCCAAACACGTCTAGGAGGACCTATGCAGGCGAGAATCGGACGGTTGTCGTACGACGATCAACGCGCCCGGGGGGGCGGCCACGACCCGGTGATCGTGGCCCGCGCCCTGGTCACCGGCCTGGGCGAACTGCCCGCCGGGCTTCTTCTGGCCAGTGGCGACGACGGCGCGGTCCCGTACGAGGAGGTATCCGCCGAGGCCATCGGCGCCGGGGACGGCGCGGACACGACCTTTTCCGCCGTCCTGGCCAAACATCCCGTGGAGCCGGGCAGCGTGGCGATCTCCGACGGTGTGGAGGATTTCACCGACGACGGCCTGGGCCGTCTGGCCGGCGGAGCCGGGGGTACCGGCACGATCAACTACAAGACGGGGGCGGTGGCCGTGGAATTTCATGCCGCGCCCGCCAACGGCGCCGGCGTGACAGCCGACTACGCCCGCCAGTTCCACGGCGTCCTGGACGAGGCTGTGGACACCGCCGTGACGGGTTCCGGGCTGGTCATCATCCATGGGTCGGTCCGGGCCGACGTGCTCAAGGTCGGTGTGGCCCGGTCCGCGCCGTCCGCCGCCACCCTGGAGCGCATGCGGGACGCGGGCGTGTATCCCGCCTAAAGGAGCAGACATGTTCAATATTCGTGGGCTTTTCACCCGTGAGGCGATCATCCGGTACCTGGTCTCCCTTCCGGTACTCAAAACACCGGTGATGGACAGCATTTATGGGGATCGCCCCCAGCATGGCCTCCCTGTCCTGGGGGCCGACGACGTGGCCCAGCAGGCCCAGCCGCTCCCCCTGATCCGGCGTGGCGCGCCGTCCATCCCGGCGGTGTCCGAGTCCGGGGTCATCGCCACCTACGAACCCATGCCGATCCGGACCCACAAATTTGTGACCGGAGCGGACCTGTCCAACCTGCAAATGCTGCACGGGGACGGGCAAACCGCCTGGGCGACCCAGAAGACCGACCTGTTGCGCCGGGGCGTGCGACTGACCACCGAGGCGCTGTGCGCCCTGTCCCTGTCCGGCACGTACACCTGGCCGATGGCCCTCGAGGACGGGGGGTTCGAGGACTACACCGTCGAATTCGGCGCCGTCCTGTCCGTGGTGCCGGGCAAGTTGTGGGACGCCGCCGGCGTCAAGCTGCGCGACGTGTTCGAGCTGCTTTCGGACATGCAGGAGGCCATCCAGGACAATGGCTACGGCGGCACGGTGGAGGTCTGGGCCGGCCGGTCCGCGTACGGGGCGCTCTTCGCCATCGCCGAGGCCACGACGTCCACGGCCAAGCTCCAGGTCTCGATCGCCGACGACGGCATCAACGTGGGGGGATTTCTGGTCAAACGACGTTCCGAGCGACTCCGCAATCCCCAAACCAAGGCCATGGTGCCGACGGTTCCGGACAAGGCGGTCAAGATGATCGCCACGGACGCCGGGCACAAGTTGCCCTACTGCGCCCTGGACGATCTGGACGCCAATCTTCAGCCCATGCCGTTTTTCGTCAAGCCGATCAAGAAAGACGATCCCAGCGGCTACAAATTGGTGGCCGAGTCCAAGCCGTTCCCGGTTCCCAACGTCCGGGGCATCTGCGACGCCACGGTGGTCGCGTAAGGATTCCGGTCATGACCGCCTACTGCGAGTCGTCCGACCTCGAGGGATATGTGCTTCCGGCCTACATGGAGTCGGCCGAGCAGCTGCGCCCCGGCGGCCGGGATCGGCACATCGCCCAGGTCTCGGCCGAGATCGACGAGGCGCTGGCGCCGCTGTACCGGGTGCCGCTCGATCCGGTGCCGGCCACGATCAGGCGGGTGTGCGCCGTGTTGGTCGCCTACCGGGTGATCGGCGAGATCACGACCGTGGTTACCGAGGAGGGGACCACGAAAAACGAGTGGATACCCCTGCAGTCCCAGGTCAGGCAGGCGCAGGCGGATCTGGCGGCCATGCGCGAGGGCAAATCCGGCTACGGCCTGGACGGCTACGAATTGGCCGATCAGGCCGTGGTGGTCAGGGCCGACAGGCCCCTGTTCGGAAACCGGTTTTGGCGGGAGCGCTACTGATGGCCGGAACCAGTTTTACGATGGATTTAGGGCCGATGTTGTCGGCTGTGGGGCGGGCCGCCATGGAGATTGCGGACACGCAGCGCCTGGCCGAGGCCATCGGCGAGACGCTGGTGTCCGGCACCCAGGATCGATTCGAACAGGGCGTCGCCCCGGACGGCACGCCCTGGGCGCCCACGCTGCGCGGGGGGCAGACCCTCGTGGACTCCGGACGTCTCAAGAATTCCATCGGCTACGAGGCCTCGCCGTCCACGGTCGTGGTCGGCGCGTCCGCGGAATACGCCGCCACGCACCAGTTCGGGGCGACGATCGAAGCCAAGGCAGCCGAAAATCTGAAATTCAAGATTGGCGACCGTTGGGTCAGCAAACCGTCGGTCACCATTCCGGCCAGGCCGATTATCGGCCTCTCCGAGGCGGACCAGTCTGAGGTGAGATCCTGCGTCCTGCGCCATGTCGGGGCGGCGTTCGGGAAATGAGCGACAGGCAAAATGAGAATATTGGCCGAGAGGATCATCACCCAGGCGGCCGTGACGGCCGGAGTGCCCGAGACCGCCGTCATGGACGAGCCGGACAAGCAGCGCGGCGCGATCCTGCCCAAGCCGCGCCTGGAGATCGCCTGGCTGCCCGAGGAGCTGGTCCGCGACCGGCGGCGTCTGGCCCGGCTGCCCAGGCCGGACAATCCGGCGGAGGATACCCACTGCCGCATGCGTTGGGCGGTCTATCGCAGAACGCTACGCGGTCGGCTGACCCTGCGGACCGCCGACGGCGACAGTCTGGAGACGATGAGCCGGGCGTTTTTGTTGGCTCTGCCCAAACAGGTGGCGGATACGGATGGCAATCTGGTCACCGTTAAGGCGGACAAGGCGGTCCGGGGCGGTTTTCTCAGCCGGATAGCCGAGCCCTTGCCCGAGCGGTCCTGCGCGATCCACGTGGCGTTCGGCGGCTACCTGTGCCGGGATGAGTCCCGACCGTGGATCAAGGCGGTGACGTTTGACGACCCTGTAACCTTGAGAGGGTTCCCGCGCCATGACGGATAATCCCGACATCGAAACGAGTGGAACGGCCCAGGCGGTCACGGCTGCGGACCCGGACGAAGCGACCGGCACCGTCACAAGCACGACCGAGGAGACGACTATGACCCCCGAAACATCCGCCGAGGCCGCCACGGTGGCCCAGGCTGAGGATCTGGTGGACGTGGAGATCTTGGGCAAGGGCCTGCCGGCCTGGAAACTGGCCGGCGTCATGCGCCACCAGCGCTGGGCTCCGGGCAAGTCCGTGACCCGACGCGTATTTGATGCCGCCCTGGCCGCCTTCGAGGGTCGGCCGCTCGGCGGCGGGAGGTAGAGATGGGCCAGCTCCATGATGTCTTTGAATACATCGTCGACGGCACGTCCGGACTCGCCCCGGGCGACGTGTCGGGGATGGCGCTGATCGCCGGCGTGTGCTCGGCCGGCACCGTCGGCAAGCTCTATTACCTGGGCAAATCGAGCGACCTGGAAGGGTTGTTGGGCGTCGGGCCGCTGGTGGACGCCCTGCGCGACATTTTCGCCACAGCCGGCCAGGACGCCGTGGTCATGGCTTGTCCGGTGACCGGCCAAGCGGGCGGGTACATCACCGACGTGATCCACTCCGGCGCCGGGCCGGAGGCCACGGTATCCGGCTACCCGGCCCAGAACGCCGATGTGATCTGCCGCATCGTGGCCGGCGGCGCGCTCGGCGCGGCCACCTGCCAGATATCCCTGGACAATGGCGCCACCTGGGCCGAGACGGCCGCCGTGCCGGTCTCCGGGCAAATTCCGTGCGGCGCCAGCGGGGCCACCTTGGTCCTGGCCGAGGGCGTCCACGTGGCCGGCGATACCTACAAGGTGGATGTGCGCACCCCCATCGGCCCCATCACCAAGGTGGGCACGGGGCCGGACATCACGGCGTCGGGCACCCCCCTGGCGGCGGCCCAGGTCTCGCTGGTCATTACCGCCGGCGGGGCACGCAACGAGGGCCAGTACGAGCTGTCCGTGGATGGCGGCGACAACTACGGCAACACCAAAACCATCCCGGTGGACGGCCAGATCGCCGTGGGCACCACAGGCGTGACCATCGCCATGCCGGCGGACGTGGATTTTGTGGTCGGCGACACCTACACCTTCGAAATACTGGCCCCCGTGCCTACGGTGGTCAACGTCATCGACGCCATCACCCTGCCGCTGGAGACCATCGATCCGGAGTTCATCTACGTGGTCGGGCCGTCGGACTCCACGGACTGGGCCTCTCTGGGCGCGCTCATGGATGTCGAGTTTTCCAAGCACCGACCCAAGTTCGTGATCTGCGAGGCCAGACAGCCGCAAAGTGACGAGGACATCGACGACTGGGTCACGGCGCTGATCCAGGAACGCGACGGATACGCGCACCGGTTTGTCTGCGTGGTGGCGGCCTGGGGCGAGATTTCCGACGCCACGGGCTACACCAAGCAGCGCAACGCCGCCGGACTGGTGGTCGGGCGCGTACTGGCCATTCCGGTCATGCGGGCTATCGGCCGGGTGCGCGACGGGGCCGTGTCCCAACTGGGGCTGGCCAAAACCTACACCGAGTCCCACGTGGCCCTGCTCGAGGCCAACGGCTACATCCCGGCCAAACGCTACGCCAGCCTGGAAGGCACCTACTGGGGTGAGGCCAAGACTCTGGCCGACGCCACCTCGGACTACCAGTGGATCGAAGTCCTGCGGGTGGTGTTCAAGGCGCTGCGGCTCCTTCGTATCCAGGCCCTCAAGTCCATGTACGACGAGGTCGGCGATCCGGTGGCCGAGGGCGGCGCGGCCGGCCTGGCCTATCTCCAGGCCAATCTGGAGAATGCCCTGGGCACCATGGTCAAGGCCATTCCCCAGGAACTCGCCGGACACGTCGTCCACATCCCGCAGGACCAGGATATCGTCAATAACGGCGTGGCCTGCGAGATCACGCTCATCGGCATCCCCATCATCCGCAAGATCAAGCTCTACGCCAGCTACGTCTACGCCGGCAGCACGTTCGATCCGCGCCTGTCCGACACGGCGGCCTAAGGAGGCTAGCACTATGGCCATCAACGGCAACACCTACGACTGGGAATCCATCACGATCCAGGGGCCGCAGGGCTCGTTCGTGGACGTGCAGGAGATCTCGTACAACGATGAGCGCCCCATCGAGCCGACGTATGGAAAGGGGAGCCTGCCTCACGGCTACGGTCGCAAAAACTACAAGGCGACGGGGAGCCTGACGGTGCTGCGCACGGAGTACGAGGCCCTGCGCGAGGCCTGCGGCGGATCGATCTATACCCGGAAGCCCACGTCAATCACCGTCGCCTACGCCAACGACGACCAGGAAACCGTGGTGGACACCCTGCCGGACATTCATTTCACCAAGCAGGATACCGGCCCCAAGCAGGGCGAGGAGAAAATCGAGGTGAAACTGGACTTCGTCATTTTGTCGCCCATCAAGTGGGGCGGACAGGCCGCCTACGAGGATACCGGCGCTGTCGGCGCCGCCAGCAAATAACCCGCAAAATCGGAGGATACCATGCCCGAGGCCACCAATACCGCCGGCCAGACCCAGGCCCCCGCCGCGCCCGCCGCCACGACCACCGCCCCCACCACTGTGGATGGCGCGGTCACGCTGGAGCTGTCCCATACGTTCGCGGATTTCACGGATACCGAGCGCACTGTCACGTGCCATTTCCGGCGTCCATCCCGTCACCAGATTTCCCGCGCGCAAAGCGGCATGCGCAAGGACGCCCTGCAGGCGATGGGAACCCTGTGCCTGGATTGCGTCGTCCCCGAGGAGCGCGAACACCTCAAAATCGTGTTGGCCGAGTATCCCGGGCTGGCCGGGTCGTTCGGAAACGAGATCCTGGCCCGCGTCGGATTCGGCGAACTGGGAAAATAATCGCCGCCGCCTCGGCTGACCTGGCCGAGGACGGCGCCGGACAGTTGGCGGTGCTGGTGCGTTTCTGGCTGCACGAGGAACCGGCTGACGATCTGGAGACGTTCGCGGGCCAGGGGGCGCGGGCGCGGTGGATGGAACGACGGATACTGCAGGCCGTTGCGGACATCATGGGCAGGGTCATGGGGGGCAGGTAGATGGGCGACGCGGTGTTCAGCGTACAGGCGATCATGACCCTCCAGGATCTCATCTCCGGAAGGTTGGCCGATATCGGCCGGTCCCTGGCCGCGACAGGCCGCGAGGCCGCCGGCCTGGGGGCAAAGATGGCCTCCCTGGCCAAATCCATGCTGCCGGTGGTGGCTGTGGCGGGGACGCTCCTGCTGGGGCTGGGAGGCGCGGCCGCCAAGGCGGCGGATTTCGAGCAGGCCATGTCCAAGGTCAGGGCGGTCTCGGGAGGGGCCGCCGAGGACATGGCCGCCCTGCGCAAAAACGCCCTGGAGATGGGCGCGGATACCGCCTTTTCGGCCCTGGAGGCGGCCGGAGCCCAGGAAGAACTGGCCAAGGCGGGGCTTGGCGCCAATCAAATCGTCGCGGCCATGCCCGGAGTGCTGTCCATGGCCGCCGCCGGCGAGATCGGCCTGTCCCAGGCCGCCGAGGCGGCAACCGACACCATGAAGACCTTCCACATGGAAGCCTCGCAAATCGGATTCATCGGCGACGTCATGGCCGCCACGGCCAACCGGACATCCACCGACATCGGACTGATGACCCAGTCACTGAAAAACTCCTCGGCCGTGGCCGCGTCCGTGGGGGTTTCCCTGCTCGATCTGTCGGCCATGATCGGTTCCCTGGCGGACCAGGGCATCAAGGGCGCGGAGGCCGGAACCCAACTCAAGACGACCATGCTGCGGCTGTCCGCCCCGACAGCGGACGCCGCCAAACAACTCGCTGCCCTGGGGGTCAACACCCGGGACGCCCAGGGCAACATCCTGCCCATTTTCGACATCCTGGGCAGCCTCGAGGCCAAGCTGGCCGGCATGGGCTCCGGCAAACGGGCGGAAGTCCTCAAGGCGATTTTCGGCGACGACGCCGTCTCGGCGGTCAATGCCCTGCTCAATACCGGAATCGACAAAGTAAAGGCGTTCTCGGCCGAACTGGCCGGTTCCGCCGGTTCCGCAGCCGAAACGGCGGCCACCAAGATGGACAACGCCAAGGGCGCGATCGAGGAATTGTCCGGGAGCTTCGAGACCCTGACCATCCTGATCGGCGAGCCCCTGCTTGCGCCGATCACAAAGGTTGTCCAGGGCGTGACCAAGGTGATCAATGTCCTGTCGCTGTTTGCTGACACCGATATCGGCCGGACCGTGGTGCTGGTGGCGTCGGGTCTGGCCACCCTGGTCGTTGCGTCCGCCGCCGTGGCCGCCGGATTGTGGGCGGTGTCCCTCGTCGGTCCCGTCGTCACGGGGGCGCTGGCCCCGCTCGGCGCGGCCCTGGGGGCGCTCGGGGCGCCGATCTGGATCGTGATCGGGCTGGTCGCCGCCCTGGTTCTGGCGTGGAAAACCAATTTCGGCGGCATGCGGGCCACCCTCACCGAGTGGTGGGATAAAATCGTCCTGGTGGTCCGAGGCGTGTCAGCCGTGTTTGGGAGTCTGACCGGCTCCACCGGCGAACTCAAGGGGCAGTTGGCCAAGGATATCGAGGCTAAGGGACTGCTTGGCGTCGTGACCTCGGTCGGCAGGGTCGTGTTCCGCATCCGCCAGTTTTTCGTATCGCTGTGGGACGCCGTGCAGGCGGGCACCCAAAATCTCGGCAAAGTCTTCGCCCCGCTGGCCGGGGTCTTCGATCCCATTCTCAACGCCCTGGCCCCGCTCGGTGGGCTCTTTCGGGATCTATTCAACCTGGGCGTGGACTCGGAACTGTCAACCTGGGGCGCGGCCGGACGGGTCGTTGGCGACGTGCTGGGAACGGCCTTCCGGGCGATCGCCTTTGGCATCCGCATGGCCCTGGTGCCGATCCAGTTGTTCGGGGCGTTGGCCGGGTACGTTGTCGGGCTCGTAACCGGCCAGGGCGGCACCCTGGCCGATCTGGGCGCGTCGCTCGGAAACGTGTTCACCGGGGTGTGGCAATCCTTTCAGGCGGCATTCCCGGGTGTCGCGGCCGCCATCGACAGCCTGTTCAACCTGCTGTCCGGAATCGGGGACGCGGTGGCCGGCCTGTTTGCGGGGTTCGATCCCCTGGGGGCGATATCGGCGGGCATCGAAGCCGTCACCACCTATCTGATGTCCATCGATCTGTCCGCCTGCGGCGCGGCCATCATAAACACCATCCGGGCAGGCATCATGTCAGCCGTGGAATCGCTCAAGAGCACGGTATCCACGGCGCTGTCCGGAGTCCGGTCCCTGTTGCCATTTTCGGACGCCAAAGAGGGGCCGTTGTCGACCCTGACCGCCTCGGGACGGGCGATCATGACCACCCTGGCCGCCGGGGTCGGGGCGGCCGGCCCAAGCCTGGCCGGGGCCACGTCCGCCGCGATGGCCGGGGCTGCCGCGACATTGAACGGCCTGACCCCGCCGTCCCTGCCGGACCTGACCGGCACCGCCTCCTGGCAGACGGTCCCGCCTCCGGACGTCCGGCTGCCGGATGCGGCCGCCGCCCAGCCGGAAACCGGCGT